>Ga0068858_100000882_pt1 | contig 31130 bp, 30 predicted proteins | sample KBSSwiS12_FD_66589 | JGI IMG/M metagenome (GOLD analysis project Ga0068858, IMG submission 66589) | Switchgrass rhizosphere microbial communities from Kellogg Biological Station, Michigan, USA - KBS Switchgrass S1-2 | ecosystem: Host-associated > Plants > Roots > Rhizosphere > Soil ... | reverse complement strand
CTCAACTCGCCCAACGGCGTGGCCTTCCACAACGGCACGCTGTACGTCGCCGAGCGCCACCGCATCACGGCCTACGAGGGCATCGAGGAGCGGCTCACCAATCCGCCCGAAGCGAAGGTGGTGATCGACAACCTCGATCCCACGCAGCAGCCCGGCCACTTCTGGAAGTTCCTCGCGGCCGGCCCCGATGGCAAGCTCTACTTCAACGTCGGCGCGCCGGGCAATATCGTGCTGCCGCAATACACGCAGGCGACGATCAACCGCGTCGATCCCAAGACCGGGGTGATGGAAATCTACGCGAGCGGCGTGCGCAACTCGGTCGGCTTCGACTGGGACCCGCGCACCAAGGACCTCTGGTTCACCAACCACGCGCGCGACTGGGTCAGCGACGACCTGCCCAACGACACGCTGCATCACGCCTCGAAGAAAGGCATGAACTTCGGCTACCCGTTCTGCCACCAGGGCGACCTGCCCGACCCCGAATACGGCAAGGGCCGCGCGTGCAGCGAGTTCGATACGCCCGCGGCCAAGCTCGGCGCGCACATCGCGCCCAACGGCATGCGCTTCTACACCGGCACGATGTTCCCGGCCGAGTACCGCAACAACATCTTCATCGCCATGCACGGCTCGTGGAACCGCTCGACCAAGCAGGGCTACAGCGTCGTCCGCGCCGCGGTCGATGCCAACGGCAAGGTCGAGCTCACGCCCTTCCTCGAGGGCTTCCTCACCGATGCGAAGGCCGACCCGCCGATGTGGGGCCGGCCGAACGACGTGCTCGTCATGAAGGACGGCGCCCTGCTCGTTTCCGACGACTACAACGGCGTCGTCTATCGCGTCAGCTACCGCCCGTGACGACCACGACGACGTCGTCGTCGCCAACGCGGCGGCGGGGCCGGCGCCACGGGCCGCTCCTGGCAGGCGTGCTCGGCCTGGCCTGCACCGTCCCGGCCTTCGCCGCCGGCACCGAGGCGCAGCGCCAGCAGGCCGCGCCCTGCGAGGCCTGCCATGGTGCCGAGGGCCGCTCGACCACGCCGGACACGCCGTCGCTCGCCGGCCAGCCCAAGCAGTTCATCACCACCCAGCTGGTGATGTTCCGCGAAGGCAACCGCAAGAGCGCCGTGATGAGCCCGATGGCCACGCCGCTCGGCAACGCCGAGATCAACGAGCTGGGCGGCTACTTCGCGGCGCAGTCGCCCGCGCCGGCCGGCAAGCCGCTCGCCGCCGATGCGGCGGCTGCCGGGCGCGGCCTGGCGGACAGGCTCTTCTGCACGCAGTGCCACGGCGCCGAGCTGCAGGGACAGCAGCACATCCCGCGCCTCGCCGGGCAACGGGCCGAGTACCTGCGCACCCAGCTCGCCGGCTTCAAGGCGGGCACCCGCTTCGACATGGACGGCAACATGACCGCCGCCGCCCAGGCACTGACGCCGGCCGATATCGAGACCCTCGCAGCCTGGCTCGCCACGCTGCGCTGAACGCCTCCCCGGCGGCCCGCCGCTAGCGCTTGCAGGCGACGACCCAGTGCTCGTAGCCCGAGCCGCTACTGCCGACTGACTCCCAGGCGCTGTCGCCCTGGCTCGAGATGACGACCGTCCCCTTGCCCATGTGTCCGGAAAAGCCGGTCGCGGAGAGGATGCGCCGGCGCGACCGGGCGCAGTCGAACTCGTACTCGTTGCGAGTCGACAGGAAGGGCTTGCCCTCGAACACCTGGCGCGTCTTGAAGTCGAACAGGTTGAGCATCCGCGCGTGGTCGCCCGAGCGGCGGATCGTCGCCGGCGCGACGTAGATGTCCATGCCGCCGCCCGCGGCGAGGGTCCCGAGCAGCGTCCACTTCGGCTCGGCAACGGCGTCGCCCGCGGCGAGGGCGGTGTTCGTCACCGCCGCCTTGCCGGCGCTTCCGCCCGCGCGCGCCAGCCCGCAGCCCACCGCCGCGACGGTCGCATGGTCCGTGCCGTCGAAGTCGATGATCATGTGCGTGAAGCTCGTCCCGCCCTGCGGCAGGACGACCACGCGCGAGCCGCCGCCGCGATATTCGGCCCGGTACATCGGCTGCTCGCGCCCGTCGCGGCCGATCGCGACCAGCCCCGCGGGGCGGAACTCGATCGTGCCGCGGCCGAGCATCGAATCGCACAGGCCACTTGTCATGCCGCCGATCAGCGCGTTGGCGAGGTTGGCCATCTCCGGCGACAGGCCGGGCGCGCCGCCCTTGCGCTGACCGCTGCCGAGCGACTCCCAGCGCCCGAGCAGCGGGTTCTTCTCCGACGCGAGCGGCGGCCGCTGCTGCCAGGTCCGCCGCACCGCCTCCCCCTGCGCCATGTCGGCGTTGGCGCGCGACTGCTGCTGGCGCAGCGTGTCGTTCCACTGCTGGTCGGCCTGCTGCTGGCTGTTCTGCTGCTGTTGCTGCATCTCGCGGGACCGCTGCTGTTCGGCCTCTTGGCGCAAGGCACCGGGATCCTTGCCGAGCTGCTCGGTGGTGGGCGGGCGGGTCTGCGCCACGGCGCCCAGCGCCGCCAGCGCGAGCGCGCCGGCAGCGGCGATCCTGGTGAAGAAAGGCATTGCCTTCATGGCGCCTCCTCGACGGTGCAGCCCGTGACCGCGGATTCGGCAGTGCGGGCAAGATCGTTTTAGGAGGTTGCCGTTACCAGGGCGTTACCGGCGCTTCGCCTACGTCACTCCAGCGCCCTGTCGAGCACCCCGCGCGCTCCGGGCCGCGTGCGCAAGGCCGCGAAGTAGCGCTCGAGGTTCGGCCATGCCGGCCGCGCGTACAACGCGGCGGGCAGGCCGAACCAGCGATGCAGCTCGCAGCCGATCGGAATGTCGGCCATCGTGAACCGCTCGCCGCTCATGAACGCACGCGAAGCGAGGTGCGCGTCGAGCATCGCCATCAGCCGCTCGGTCGCCTTCACCGAGCGCTCCGCCGCCGCGGCGTCGCGCCGCTCGGCGGGCGTGCGCACCCACTGGATGAAGGCTTCGCGGCCGGCAGGATTGAGCGTGGTCTGCTGCCAGTCCATCCAGCGCTCGGCGTCGAAGCGCGCCGGCAGCGCCTCGGGGTAGAGACCACCGTGCGAATGGCGGGCCGAGAGGTAGCGCACGATCACGTTCGACTCCCAGAGCCGGAAGCGGCCGCCGGCGGCATCGCCATCGTCGACCTCGATCGTCGGCACGAGCGCGTTCGGATTCAGCGCCCGGTAGGCGGGCGTCTGCACCACGCCGAAGGGGCCGCCGGCCTCGGTGCGCTCGAACGCCAGGGCGAGCTCCTGCGCGCACCAGACGACCTTGCGCACGTTGATCGAGCTGAGACGGCCCCAGATCTGCAGCGGTTTTTGCGGTTCACGCTCGTCCATCGCCATCGCTCGCTCCTCGGATCGTCGAGCGCCATTGTGGCAACCGCCCTGTCGCCGTCGCGGCGCCGGCGACTCGCGAGAATGCAATGATGGCCACGACGCTCGCCACCCTCGTCGACGCCTCCGCCCAGGCCGCGGCGACGGCGAGCCGGCTCGCCAAGCGTGACGCCATCGCCGCGGTCCTGCGCGGCGCCGCGGCCGACGAGGTGGAGACCGCCGTCGCCTGGCTTTCGGGCGAGATCCGCCAGGGCCGGATCGGCGTCGGCTGGTCGGCCCTGTCGACGCTGCGCGGTCGCGAGGCCGCATCGACGCCTTCGCTGACCCTGCGCGAGGTCGACGCGGCCTTCGCCGACATCGCCGCCACCGCCGGCAAGGGTTCGGCCGCAGCGCGCGGCGCCCGACTGGCTGCTCTCTTCGCCCGCGCCACGACCACCGAGCAGGACTTCCTCGTCCGCCTGCTCATCGGCGAGCTGCGCCAGGGCGCGCTCGAGGGCGTGATGCTCGACGCCATCGCCGCCGCCTCAGGCCTGCCCGTGGCCGACGTGCGCCGCGCCGCGATGCTCACCGGCAGCCTGCGCGAGACCGCGCGCGCGGCCCTGGGCGAAGACGGTGCCGCGGCCCTCGCCCGCTTCGCCGTCGCCCTGCACCGCGCGGTGCAGCCGATGCTGGCCACGCCCGCCGACGACATTGCGTCGGCGATGTCGAAGCTCGGCACCGCCGCGCTCGAATGGAAGATCGACGGCGCCCGGGTGCAGGTGCACAAGGCCGCAGGCGCCGTCAAGGTCTACACCCGTGCGCTGAAGGACGTGACCGATTCGGTGCCGGAGATCGTCGAGGCGCTGCGGGCGCTGCCGGCCGAGGAGCTCATCCTCGACGGCGAAGCCATCGCCCTCGCGGCCGACGGCACGCCGCTGCCGTTCCAGGTGACCATGCGCCGCTTCGGCCGCAAGCTCGACATCGAAGCGATGCGGACCGAACTGCCGCTCGCGGCCTACTTCTTCGATTGCCTCCACGTCGACGGCAGGTCGCTGCTCGATGCGCCCGCGCAGGAGCGTTTCGACGCCCTCGCGGCGGCGCTGCCGCCGGCGCTCGTGATCCCGCGCATCGTCACCGCCGACATCGCCGCCGCCGAGGACTTCTACGCCGAGGCCCTGGCCCGCGGCCACGAGGGCGTGATGGCCAAGGCGCTGGACGCGCCCTACGAGGCCGGCCGCCGCGGCGCGAGCTGGCTCAAGGTCAAGCGCGCCCACACCCTCGACCTCGTCGTCCTCGCCGCCGAGTGGGGCCATGGCCGCAGGAAGGGCCGGCTCTCCAACCTGCACCTCGGCGCGCGCGATCCCGGCGGCGGGGTTTCGTCCAGCGGCTGGGTGATGCTCGGCAAGACCTTCAAGGGCATGACCGATGCCCTGCTCGAATGGCAGACGCGGGAGCTGCTGGCGCGCGAGGTCCGGCGCGATTCGTACACGGTGTGGGTGGCGCCGGAGCTGGTGGTCGAGATCGCCTTCAACGACCTGCAGGAGAGCCCGCAGTACCCCGGCGGCCTGGCGCTGCGCTTCGCACGGGTGAAGGGGTATCGGCCGGACAAGGGGGCGGAGGCGGCGGACACGATCGACACGGTTCGCGCGATCCATGCTGCCCAGACGGAGCGCAGCCGGAGTGACGCGCAGAATGGCGATCCGCAATCGACGACCGGGCGATCGGTCCCGCCCGAAGGAGAGGCCCCATGATCTCGAGGCTGCTCGCGCGCCGCGCCTTCGTGCTCGCCCTGGCCGGCGCCCTCCTCGGCGGCACGGCATCCGCTGCCGACGTTCACGTGATGATCTCGGCCGGCTTCTACGGCGCCTATGCCGAGCTCGGGCCGGCCTTCGAGCGGGCCACCGGCCACCGCCTGGTGACGACGCGCGGCCCGTCGGTGGGCGACTCGCCGGAGGCGATCCCGACCCGCCTGGCGAGAGGCGAGACCGCCGACGTCGTGATTCTCGACGACGCCTCCGCCGACGAGCTCGGCCGGCGCGGCCTGGTGCGGCCCGAGACCAAGGTCGAGCTCGCGCGCTCGCAGATCGGCATGGTCGTGCGGGCGGGCGCACCCAAGCCCGACATCGGCACGGTCGATGCCTTTCGCAACGTGCTGCTGGCGGCGAAGTCGATCGGCTACTCCGACAGCACCAGCGGCACCTACCTGGCGACGACCCTGTTCGCCAAGCTCGGCGTCGCCGAGCAGGTGGCCGCGAAGAGCCGCAAGGTGCGCGGGCCGCCGTCGGGCGAGCCGGTGGCCGCGGTGGTGGCGCGCGGCGAGGTGGAGATCGGCTTCCAGCAGGTCAGCGAGCTCCTGCACGTGCCGGGCGTCGCCTTTGTCGGCGCCATCCCCGCCGAGCTGCAGCCGCGCTTCTCCTTTTCGGGAGCGATGACGGCGGCAGTCAAGGAGCCTGACGCGGCGCGGGCCCTGCTCCGCTTCCTCGGCTCGCCCGAGGCTGCGCCGACGATCACGAACATGGGCCTGGCGCCGCTCGCAGGGCGCTAGGCGGCGGGCCGCGACGCCATCGCGGCCGTCTCGGCATGGGTCGGTCGGCCGTCGCCGTCGACGGGGGTAAACACTGCGTCGCCGGCGTTGCGGCCCCTCCGCCGCCTCGCAATACTTTGGGTGCGGCATCCCCCCGCCGCCAGAACCCAGGAGACATTCGAATGACGAAGAGAACTTCGGCAGGCGCTGCGGCGCAGCGCAGCGCCTTGGCACTCGCCGCCCTGCTGGCCGCCGGCGGCGCCTCGGCCCAGGAAACGTTCAAGGTCGGCATCGTCAGCTTCCTGTCGGGGCAGGCCGCGGAGAGCTTCGGCATTCCGGCGGTCAACGGCGCCAAGGCGCTGGTCGATGCCTTCAACAAGGGCGCGGCGCCTGCGCCCTACAACAAGGCCGGCTTCGGCGGCATGAAGCTCGAGGCCGTCTACGTCGACGAGAACGGCGGCGCCACCAAGCAGGTGCAGGAGCTGAAGAACCTGTACGACCGCGAGAAGGTCGACGCCGTGGTCGGCTACGTCGGCTCGGGCGACTGCCTCGCGGTCGCGCCCGCGGCCGAGGAGATGAAGAAGTTCCTCCTCCTCTACGACTGCGGCACGCCGCGCATCTTCGAGGACGGCAAGTACGAGTACGTGTTCCGCACCGCGGCGCACGCCACCATGGACAACGTCGCCCTGGTGCGCTACCTGAAGGCGAAGAACGTGAAGGCCGAGACCTTCAACATGATCAACCAGGACTACGCCTGGGGCCAGGACTCGAAGAAGGACTTCACCTGGTCGATGGAGAAGCTCTACCCGGGCGCCAAGCCCGGCGAAGACCAGCTGCCGAAGTTCGGCGCCGGTCAGTACGGCACCGAGATCTCGGCCCTGATGGCCAAGCCGGCCGACGTCACCCACTCCAGCCTCTGGGGCGGCGACCTGCAGGCCTTCGTCCTCCAGGCGGCGCCGCGCGGCCTGTTCCAGCGCACCCAGGTGGTGTTCTCCGCCGCCGACCACGTGCTGCCCGGCCTCGGCGAGAAGATGCCCAACGGCGTGATCCTCGGCGCCCGCGGCGCCTACGGCCTGATGTCGCCGAAGTCGGCGCTGAACGACTGGTGGTGGGATCTCTACTCCAAGGCCTACGGCGTCTATCCGGTGCAGGCGCCGTACCGCATGGTCCAGGCGCTGCTCGGCCTGAAGCTCGCGGCCGAGAAGGCCATGGCGGCCAACGGCGGCAAGAAGCCGACCCACGAGCAGCTCGCCGCCGCCCTCAAGGACCTGGAGTGGGAGTCGCCCGCCGGCCGCATCCGCATGGCGCTCGGCAACGGCCACCAGGCGGTGCAGGACACGGCCATCGGCCGCACCCGCTACGACGCGGCGAAGAAGATGGTGGTGCTCGACGACATCGTCCGCTTCCCGGCCGACTGCGTGAATCCGCCGCCGACGATGAAGTCCGAGGACTGGATCAAGGCCGGCTTCCCCGGGGCCAAGGGCTGCCCCTGACGCAGCATGCAGACCGCCGTCACGATCCTTATCGACGGCCTGACGTATGCCTCGTGGCTGTTCATCGTCGCCCTCGGGCTGACGCTGGTGTTCGGGGTCCTGAAGATCCTGAACATCGCCCACGGCAGCTTCTACGCCCTTGGCGCCTACGCCGCGGCCAGCTTCGTCGGCTGGGCCGCGGCCCTCAAGTGGGCGCCGGCGTTCTCGATCGTGGCGATGATGCTCGCCGCCGTCGTCGTCGCGGTGGTGGTGGCGCCGCTCACCGAGCGGGCCCTGCTGCGCTTCTTCTACGGCCGCGACGAAGTGCTGCTGGTGCTCGTCACCTACGCCCTGTTCCTGATCATGGAAGACGTGACCAAGCTCGTCTGGGGCGCGAACCCGTACTACGTCTCCGAGCCCTACGCCCTGTTCGGCAACGTCAGCTTCGGCCGTCAGACCTGGGTCGGCTATGACTTCGCGCTGGTGGCGCTGGCGGTCGTCATCGGCGTCGCGGTCTGGTGGGTCCTCAACCGCACCCGGGTCGGCAAGGTCACGCTGGCGGTGATCCACAGCGCCGAGGTCGCGTCGAGCATGGGCGTCGACGTCTCCAAGGTCTACATGGGCGCGTTCTCGGTCGGCATCTTCCTCGCCGCGCTCGGCGGTGCCTTCACCGCGCCGATGATCTCGGTCCAGCCCGGCGTCTCGGTCGGCGTGATCATCGTCTCGTTCGCGGTGGTGATCATCGGCGGCCTGGGCAGCATCCAGGGGGCGGCGATCGGCGCCCTGATCGTCGGCCTGGCGCGCTCCTTCGCCGTGCACGTGGCGCCGGTGGCGGAGCTGTTCTCGATCTACGTCGTGATGGCGGTCGTGCTGATGTTCCGCCCCGAGGGCCTGTTCCAGCGCACCCAGGCGCGGCGGATCTGATGGGCACGCCGTCGTCCGTCCCGGTGCCGGCGGGCGTCGCACCCGGCGGCCTCTTCGCCAGCCCGGGGGTGCGGCATGCGGCGGCGGCGCTCGGCGCGTTCGCGCTGCTGGCGCTGGTCGGCTCCTTCGCCCCCAAGTGGCTGACCTTCCTGCTGACGATGGCCGCCGGCAACGGCCTGGTCTCGCTCGGCATCGTCGGCCTGATGCGCGGCGGCGTCGTGCCCTTCGGCCAGGGCATGGTGTTCGCCATCGGCGGCTACGCGGCGGCGCTGATCTACAACCGCCTCGGCTTCACCGACGCGATCGGCCTGGCCCTGGCCGGCGGCATCGCCGCGGTGCTGATCGCGGCGCCGTTCGCGCCGCTCCTCTCGCGCTACCGCGGCATCTTCTTCGCGATGCTGACGCTGGCGCTGTCCATGGTGACCTACGGCCTGCTGATGAAGCTCGAGACCTTCGGCGGCTCCGACGGCTTCAACCTCGGCCGGCCGACCCTGCTCGGCCAGAAGCTCCCCGACGACCGGGTCGGCTTCATCCTCTTCCTCGTCACCGTCGGCTTCGCGGTCGTGATGGCGGCGCTGGCCCGGATCTATTTCGACAGCACCCGCGGCCTCGTTACCCTCGCCACGCGCGAGAACGAGCTGCGCGTCGAGTACCTCGGCGGCTCGGTGCGCCAGGCGATGGCGATCAACTTCGTGCTCGCGGCGTTCTGCGGCGGGCTCGGCGGCGCGCTCGTGGTCATGGCGCTCGGCCACATCGAGCCGACCTTCAGCTTCTGGACGACCTCCGGCGAATTCGTGTTCGTCGCCATCCTCGCCGGCTGGCACAGCGTCGTCGCGGTGTTCGTCGCCAGCACGGTGCTGGAGGTCGTGCGCTCGTTCTCGAGCTCGTACTTCCCGAACACCTGGCAGCTCGCGCTCGGCGTCTTCCTGCTGCTCGTGATCCGCTTCCTGCCGAAGGGCATCGGCTCGCTCTGGCACCGGGAGCGGCGCTGATGAGCGCGCCGGGCCGCTCCCAAGCGCTCGCGCCGGAGTGCGAAGCACGGAGGCCGCTCGGATGACTCCGCCGCTGCTCGAGGCCCGCGGCCTGAACAAGCGCTTCGGCGCGGTCGTCGCCGCCGCCGACCTGCAGGTTGACCTCGCCGCCGGCGAGCGGGTGAGCCTGATCGGCAGCAACGGCGCCGGCAAGACCACCCTGGTCAACATGATCACCGGCTACCTCAAGCCCGACGAAGGCCAGATCCTGCTCGAGGGCCGCGACATCACCCCGCTCGCGCCTCGGGCGATCACCCGCCTCGGCGTGGCACGCTCGTTCCAGATCCCGCAGCTCTGCGGCGACCTGACGGTGCTCGACAACATGCTCGTCGCCAACGCCTGCCACGATCCCGGCCTCAGCTTCTGGAAGCCGGCGCGCCGGGCCGAGACGATCGCTCGTGCCGAGGCGCTGCTCGAGCGCTTTCGCCTGCAGGAGCATCGCCATCGGCGCGGCGCCGAGCTGCCCGGCGGGGTGAGGAAGCTGCTCGACATCGCCATGGCGCTCTCGGCCGAGCCGCGCCTCCTGCTCCTCGACGAGCCGACCAGCGGCGTCGCCGCCGAGGAGAAGTTCCCGATGATGGACACGATCATGGGCGGACTCGCCGACGCGCACATGACGGTGCTCTTCGTCGAGCACGACATGGACATCGTCGAGCGTTACGCCAGCCGGGTGATCGCCTTCTACGCCGGCCGGATCATCGCCGACGGCGCCCCGGGCGAGGCGCTGGCGAGCGCCGACGTGCGCCGCTACGTCACCGGCGAGCTGATCGCGGAGTAAGGTAGGGCCTGTCAACGCCATGCTGCAGATCGAGTCGCTGCACGTCAGCATCCAGAACGTCGAGGCGCTGCGCGGCCTGAGCCTGACGGTGCCGGACGGCGCCCTGGTCGGGCTGGTCGGCCGCAACGGCGCCGGCAAGACGACGCTGATGCGGAGCGTCATGGGGCACCTGCCGGTGCGCTCGGGGCGGATCGTCTTCGACGGTCAGGACGTCGCCGCACTGCCTTCTCACCGCCGCGCCGCGCTCGGCATCGGCTACATGCCCGAGGACCGCGGCCTGGTGCCCGAGCTCACCGTCGAGGAGAACATCCTCCTGCCGGTGTGGGTGAACCGGGCGCTGCACGCCGAGGAGCGGCTGGCGCTGGTCTATCGCGTGCTGCCCGAGCTGCAGGAGATGCGCGAGCGCCGGGCGCTGCTGCTCTCCGGCGGGCAGCAGAAGCTGGCGGCGCTGGCGCGCGCGCTCGCGGTCGGCACCCGCCTGCTGCTGCTCGACGAGCCGTTCGAGGGCGTCGCGCCGGTGCTCTCGAAGCGCCTCGCCGAGGTGATCGCCGGCCTCAAGGGCAGCGCGGTCTCGGTGCTGATGGCGCAGAGCGACCTGAACCACGCCCGCAGCCTGGTCGACCACGAGGTGGTGATCGAGCGCGGCACGAACGCGGCCCTGACGACGGTGTGAGGCGAGCGATGAATCCGTGGCACGCCCACCCGGTGCCGGCGATGCGCGCCGAGGCGCTGCACGGCGACCGCATCGTCCGCTGCTTCGTCGACCGGGCCGCGGGACTGCTGCCGATGTTCGAGCGGACCCGTGCCGCGCGCGGCGACCGCGAGGCCATCGTCCACGAGGGCCGGCGCTGGAGCTACGTCGAGGCCGGAGCGGAAGCCGATCGCCTCGCCGCCGGCCTCGCCGCCCGGGGCGTCGGCGCCGGCGACCGGGTGCTGATGCTGCTTTCGAACCGGCCGGAGTTCCTGTTCGTGCTCCTGGCCCTGCAGCGGCTCGGCGCAATCGCGGTGCCGGTGGGCATCCGCGAGGCGCGGCCGGGGCTGGCCTTCATCGCCGGGCAGTGCGGCGCGATCGGCATCGTCTTCGACGACGCGCTCGCCGACCGCGTGCCGCTGCCCGAGGAGGCGCCGGCGCTGGCGCTGCGGCTGGCGGCGTCGGACCTGGCCGCTCTGGCCCAGCCGGGCGTCGACGCGCCGCCCGCGGCCGAGCGGCTCGAGACCGACACCGCGGTGATCCTCTACACCTCCGGCACCACCGGCCGGCCCAAGGGCGCGATGCTCACCCACCTCTCGATCGCGCACAGCGTCCTGCACTACGAGGCCGGCATGCGCCTCGGGCCGGGCGACCGCTCGGCGCTGGCGGTGCCGGCGAGCCACGTCACTGGGCTGATCGCGATCATCGCGACGATGTGGCACGTCGGCGGCACGGTGGTCGTCGTCCCCGAGTTCAAGGCCGAGCCGTTCGTGCAGCTGCTCGGGCGCGAGCGCATCAGCCACACCCTGCTGGTGCCGGCGATGTACCGCCTCTGCCTGATGAGCGAGGCGTTCGCGCGCGAGGACCTGTCGCACTGGCGGGTCGGCGGCTACGGCGGTGCGCCGATGCCGGAGGCGACCATCGCCGCGCTCGCCGAGCGGCTGCCCCGGCTGACCTTGCTCAACGCCTACGGCGCCACCGAGACCACCTCGCCGGCGACGCTGATGCCGCACGGCCCGGCCGAGGGCCGGGCCGACTCGGTCGGCGTGCCGGTCCCCTGCGCCGACATCCGGGTGATGGACGACGCCGGCCACGAGCTGCCGCCGGGCGAGACCGGGGAGCTCTGGATCGGCGGGCCGATGGTCGTGCCCGGCTACTGGGCCAACCCCGAGGCGACGGCGGCCTCGTTCACCGCCGGCTACTGGCATTCGGGCGACCTCGGCTCGATCGACGCCGAGGGCTACGTCCGCATCGTCGACCGCAAGAAGGACATGCTCAATCGCGGCGGCTACAAGGTCTATTCGGTCGAGGTGGAGAACGCCCTGATGGCCTGGCCCGGCGTTGTCGAGGCGGCGGTGATCGGCGTGCCCTGCCCGGTGCTCGGCGAGCGCGTGCACGCCGCCGTCTACGCCCCTGGCATCGGTCCGGACGACGCGGCCCTGCGCGCCCACTGCGCGGCGCTGCTCGCCGACTACAAGGTGCCCGAGACGATCGCCTGGCGGAGCGAGCCGCTGCCGCGCAATGCCAACGGCAAGGTCATGAAGCGGCTGCTGCGCGCGGGTTGAGCAACGCCGCCGGGCGCCGGCGGGTCGGGAGACCAGATTGTTCCGGCGGGTGTACGCTTTGCCTGCGGACCCGTCGCAGGCCACTGTGAAACCCCGTATCTGGCTCGGAAGCTCGCTCGCGCTGCTTGCGGCGCTGGCCGGGATGCCCGAGTCGAACGCGGCAGCCCCGCCGCCGGTGGTCGTGCTGCGCATCGATGGCGCCATCGGCCCGGCGACGGCGCAGCAGGTCACGCGCGCTCTCGAAAGGGCGGCGCAGGAGCACGCGCAGCTCGTCGTCCTGCAGATGGACACGCCGGGCGGCCTCGACACCTCGATGCGCATCATCATCAAGGACATCCTCGCCTCTTCGACGCCGGTCGCCGCCTTCGTGGCGCCGCAGGGCGCCCGGGCCGCGAGCGCCGGCACCTACATCCTCTACGCGGCGCACGTCGCGGCGATGGCGCCGGCGACCAACCTGGGCGCGGCGACGCCGGTCGAGATCGGCATGCCGATGCCGGGAGGGGGCGCGGAGCCGCCCGGCCGGTCCGGCAGTGCCGCGTCGGCGCCCGCCGCGCCAAGCCATGACACGATGACCGCCAAGCGCGTCAACGACGCCGCCGCCTACATCCGCAGCCTCGCCCAGCGGCGCGGCCGCGACACGGCCTGGGCCGAGCAAGCGGTGCGCGAGTCGGTCAGCCTGTCGGCGAGCGACGCGCTCGCGCGCAAGGTGATCGATCTCGTCGCGCTCGACCTGAACGACCTGCTGCGCCAGCTCGACGGTCGCGTCATCGCCATGGGCGAGACCGGCGCCGGCAGCGTCAAGCTGGCCACGGCGAACGCCAGCGTCGTCGTGCTGGAGCCCGACTGGCGCGGCCGGCTCCTCGCCGTCCTCAGCGAGCCGAGCCTGGTGCTGATGCTGATGATGCTCGGCGTCTACGGCCTGCTGTTCGAGTTCATGAACCCCGGGTACGTGCTCCCCGGCGTGATCGGCGGCGTGGCGCTGCTGCTCGCGCTGTGGGGGCTGCAGATGCTTCCGGTCAACTACGCAGGCGTCGGCCTGATCCTCCTGGGCATCGCCTTCTTCGTGGCCGAGGCCTTCGTGCCGAGCTACGGCGCGCTCGGCATCGGCGGCATCGCCGCCTTCGCCTTCGGCGCCCTGCTGCTGATCGACAGCGATGTGCCGGGGTTCGGCATCCCGCTGGCGCTGATCGGCACCGTGACGCTGGTCTCGGCCGCCTTCGTCATCGGCATCGCCGGCATGGCGGCGAGGGCGCGCCGGCGGCCGGTGGTCAGCGGTGCGCCGCACATGATCGGCGCCTCGGGCGAGGTGATCGAATGCGTCGGCCAGGAGGCCTGGGCCGAGGTCGACGGCGAGCGCTGGAGGGTTCGCGCCGCCGAGCCGCTGCGCACCGGCGAGCGCGTGCGCGTCACGCGCGTCGACGGCCTGACCCTCGAAGTGAGCACCGTCGCCGACGCCCCCGCAACCCAAGGAGTCCCGCGATGATTCCCAGCTCGATCATCCTCGTCATCCTGCTGCTGCTCCTGGCCAGCTCGCTGCGCATCCTGCGCGAGTACGAGCGCGCCGTCGTCTTCCAGCTCGGGCGCTTCTGGCGTGTCAAGGGCCCGGGCCTGGTCATCCTCGTTCCCGGCGTCCAGCAGATGGTCCGCATCGACCTGCGCATCGTTGTCGTCGACGTCCCGAGCCAGGACGTGATCTCGCGTGACAACGTGACCTTGAAGGTCAACGCCGTCCTCTACTTCCGGGTCGTCGATGCGCAGCGGGCGGTGATCCAGGTCGAGAACTTCCTCGCCGCGACCAGCCAGCTCGCCCAGACCACCTTGCGCACGGTGCTCGGCAAGCACACCCTCGACGAGATGCTGAGCGAGCGCGAGCGGCTCAACCTGGACCTGCAGAAGATCCTCGACAGCCAGACCGATGCCTGGGGCATCAAGGTCGCCAACGTCGAGATCAAGCATGTCGACCTCAACGAAAGCATGATCCGGGCGATCGCGCGCCAGGCCGAGGCCGAGCGGGAGCGGCGCGCCAAGGTGATCCACGCCGAGGGCGAGCTGCAGGCCTCCGAGAAGCTCGCCCAGGCCGCGGAGATCCTGGCGCGGCAGCCGCAGGCGATCCAGCTGCGCTACCTGGAGACGCTGACGGTGATCGCCGCGGACAAGAACTCGACCATCGTCTTTCCCCTGCCGATGGACATCGTCGCGCCGCTGCTCGATGCGCTCAAGCGGGGAGCGCCGGCCTCCACTTAGAGTGGACTCCCCTCAGCCCACCCCGAGGTAGGCCTGCCGGATGTAGTCGTCGGCGCCCAGCTCGGCGGCGGTGCCTTCGCGGCCGACGCGCCCATGCTCCAGCACGTAGACCCGGTCGGCGATGCGAAGCGCCGACTGCGCGTCCTGCTCGGCCATCAGGATCGCCGTGCCGCTGCGCTGGATGCGCTTGATGACGTCGAAGATCTCGATCTTCAGGCGGTGGGCGATACCCACCGACGGCTCGTCGAGCAGCAGCAGCGCCGGCTTGCCCATCAGCGCGCGCCCGATCGCCACCATCTGCTGCTGGCCGCCCGACAGCGTGCTCACGACTTGCTGCTCCCGGTCTCGCAGGATCGGGAACAGGCCGTAGACCTGCTCCAGGTCGGCCGCCACCGCAGCCGCATCGCGCCGCAGGTAGGCGCCCAGCATCACGTTCTTCAGCACCGTCAGCTCCGGGAACAACCGACGGCCCTCGGGGCAGTGGCAGATGCCCTTGCCGACCACCGCATGCGCCGGCAGGCCCTGCAACGACTCGCCGCGCAGGTTCAGCACCCCGGTCGACGGCTGCGCGCGCGAGATCGCTTTCAGCAGCGTGCTCTTGCCGGCGCCGTTGGGGCCCAGCACAGCGACGAACTCGCCCGCGTCGACTTGCAGCGTCACGTTCTCCAGCGCCACCGCCTTGCCGTAGCTCACCGACAACTCACGCAACTCAAGCAGCACGGCCGGCCTCCAGCGGGTCGACGTTGCCGCGGCCGATGTAGGCCTCGATCACCGCCGGGTGCTGCACGATCGCCTCGGGTGTGCCCTCGGCGATCACCTCGCCGAAATCGAGGGCGATCACGCGACCGACCAGACGCATGAACTCGCGCAGCTTGTGCTCGATCAGCACCACCGTCAGGCCCTCTTCGGCGTGCACCTGGCGGATCAGCGTCGACAGGTCTTCGATCTCGCCGCTGCCCAGGCCGGCGAACGGCTCGTCGAGCAGCAGCAGCGCCGGGCCCGCAGCCAGCGCGCGCGCGATCTCGAGCCGCCGCTGGTCGCCGTACGACAGCACCTCCACCGGCAGCCTGTCCTTGCCGGCCAGGCCCACGCGCCGCAGCAGCCCGGCGGCCAAGGCCTCGTGGTCGGTGATTCCGTGGCGGCGTGCACCGAGCGCGCCGACGATCACGTTCTCCGCCACGCTCATGCCGACGAACGGCCGGCACAACTGGAAGGTGCGCGAGATCCCGAGCCCGGCGATGCGATGCGGCGCAAGGCCCAGCAGCGAGCGGCCTTCGAAGCGGATGGTGGCGCCGGCGTCGGGCGCGATGAAGCCGGTCAACAGGTTGTACAGCGTCGTCTTGCCGGCGCCGTTGGGACCCAGCACGCCTACGATCTCGCCACGCTGCACGCCGAACGACACGTTCTTCACCGCGTACAGGCCGCCGAAATGCTTGTTGAGCTTGCTCACCTCGAGCAGCGGCGCGGCGGCGCTCACCGCACTCATGGTCCCCAGCCCCGCGCCGCCTTGATGCGCCGCCAGGTCGGTGCCACCAGCCCGCCCGGCACGAAGAAGAGGATGGCGATCAGCACGCAGCTGTACACCATCAGCCGCCATTCGCCGAAGTTGCGCAGCAGCTCGGTCAGCAGCACCAGCAGGATCGCGCCGCCTACCGGGCCGTAGATGCTGGCCATGCCGCCCACGTAGACCATGGTGATGATGGTGATCGACGTGACCACGGCGAACAGCTGCGGGCTCACCTGCAACTGGTAGTGCGCGTACATCGCGCCGCCGGCGCCCGCAAAGGCCGCGCTGATCGTCAGCGACGCGATCTTGTAGAAGGTCACGTTGATTCCGGCAGCCTGGCAGGTGGCCTCGTCGCCGCGGATGGCGCGCAGGATCAGCCCCCAGTGCGAGCGCGCCAGCGCCAGCAGCAGCGCGGTGATTGCCGCCAGCGTGGCGAGCGCGAAGTAGTAGAAGCCGAGCTGGTTCCTGATCAAGGGCGTCAGACCGTTGATGCCTTCCTCGCCTCCGGTGTGCTCCCAGAAGATCAGCATCAACCGCTGCATGATCACCGCGCCCGACAGCATCGCCAGCGCGAAGTAGGGGCCTTTCAGGCGCAACGTGGGCAGACCGATCAACAGCGCGAACAGCACGGCCATGACCATCGCCGCGGGCAGGCTCCACCAGCCCGGCATGCCGAAGGTGGTGTTCATGAAGCCGGCGGTATAGGCGCCAACGCCGATGAACAGGCTGTGGCCGAAGTTCTCGCGGCCGGTGAGGCCCGACATGAAGTCCCATGTCACCGCCCAGATGCCGTAGATCACGCTGACGGTGAGCACGCCGATCAGGTAGTTGCTCCGGAATACCAGCGGCAACGCCGCCATGAAGGCCAGGAAGGCGGCCGCACCGACAAGGTCGACGGGTTTCCGAAACATGGCCCTAGAAGCTTGCGCGCCGACCGAAGAAGCCGGCGGGCCGCACCACCAGCATCAGCAAGGTGGCTGCCACCGAGACGATCTCGGTCCAGGAGGTGGAGATCAGGTAGCCGACGATGGTTTCGGCATACCCCAGCATCAGTGCGGCCAGGATGCTGCCCGGGATCGAGCCCAGGCCGCCGACCACGACGATGGCGAACGCCTTGACGATCGGCAGCAGCCACATCGTCGGCTGCACGGTGAGAAACGGCCCCGCCAGTACGCCTGCGGCGGCGGCGAGCGCGGCCGAAATGCCCATCACCAGTGCGAAGATGCGGTCGCTGGGAATGCCCATGTACTGTGCGGCCTCGGCATCCTGCGAGATCGCGAGGATCGCCGAGCCCATGCGGGTGTGCTGGATGAAAAGCCAGAGCGCGCCGATCAGCACCACGCCCACGCCCAGCGCCAGCAGCCGCGCGCCGCCGATGCTGACGCCGCCGATCGTGAACTTGGCGTCGACGAAGGCCGGGACGTTGCGGTACTCCGAGCCGAAGGTCAGGAACAGCGCCTGCTCGACCACCAGCGCCACCGCCAGCGTGATCATCAGCATCGCCAGCTGGCTCTTGCGCATCGGCCGGATCAGCACGCGTTCCACCGCGATGCCGAACGCCGCCACCAGCGCCACGGCCAGCAGCGCCGCCAGAAGCAGGGGCAGCTTGAAGCTCGAGGTGAAGAAGTAGGCGCCGTAGGCCCCCAGCGCATAGAACGTGCCGTGCGCCAGGTTGAGGATCCGGGCGACGCCGAAGATCAGCGTGAAGCCCACCGCGAGCATGGCGTAGATGGCGCTGCTTACCGCGCCGACGATCAGGATTTCCAGCAAGGCGGCCCCTGTCGATCAAAAAGAGCCGCTCGTGAAGGGCGGCGCGGCCGGGTTCAGGCGGGGCTTACTTCTTGATCCATGACGGGTAGACGAAGTCGGCCGTGCGCAGCTCCTTCGGGTGCACGACCTCGCGCTTGCAGCCGTCCCGCCACTGCGCGAACAGGAACGACGGCCCCTTGTAGGTGGCCGTACCGGGCTTGACGTCGTGCGTGTCGTCGAACTCGATGGTGCCGGGAACGCCGACATAGCTGGTCTTCTCAAGCTGCTTGATCACCGCATCCGTGTCGGTGCTGCCGGCACGCGCGACGGCCTCGGCATAGATGTGCACCGCGTCGTAGGCCCCGAACGCGGTATAGACCGGGGCCCGGTTGGTGCGCTTGCGGAACTCGTCGAAGAACGGAATCGTCTTGGGCGTCAGCGGCGCGCGCACCGCGAAGTTGGCTGCCATCTCGCCCACCGACTTGGCGCCGATGCGCTCGCAGAAGTCGCCGTCCATGCTCTTCACGTCGATGCCGCCGTAGGGCATGGGGAACTGCGCGTCGTGCCATTGCTTGGCGAAGATGTCGCTCGATGCGTGCGACAGGATCACCACCATGTACTGGGCGCCCGAATCCTTGACCTTGCTGAACAGCGGCGAGAAGTCAGAGGTCTGCGAGTCGAAGAACTCGGTGGTGCGCACGTCGGCGCCGGCGTCGGTGGCGCCCTTCTTCAAGAGCGGCACCAGATCCTGCACCCACTTGGCGTTCTCGCCGACGATGGCGATCTTCGACAGCCCGAGCTCGCCCTTGACGAAGCCCGAAACGAAGCCCGTCATCTGCCGCGCCTGGTGGGCGGCGTTGATCGGTCCGACGCGAAAGATGTACTTGTAGTTGTCGTAGTCGGTCTTGACCTTGGCGTTGGTCGAGGGCGACGCCGAGCCGACGTTGAGATAGATCGTCTTGGCCGCCGAGATGTGCGGCAATTGCGCCAGCGTCACGCCGCTGGTGTAGCCGCCGATCAGCACGTCGACCTTTTCGTCGGCGGTGAGCTTCTTGATCGCGCTGATGCCGGTCTCGGGGTTCTCGGTTTCGTCGGCCACTACCATCTCGAGCTTGCGGCCGAGCACGCCGCCCTTTGCGTTGACCTCGTCGATGGCCATCTTCATTGCGTCTTGGGTGTCGCGGCCCACCTGCAGCTGCATCGCGGTCGGCACGCCGATCCGGATGGTCTTTGCCTGTGCGGAGGCTTCGCCGGCAGCCAGGCCGAAGCCGAGCATTGCGCCGACCGCGGCAAGCGTCCACAGTGTGGGCCGGCGCAGGCGACGGGTGGCGTTGAGAACGACAGGCAGCGGATTCATCGGTGGACTCCAGGCGCTTCGCTAGGGTCACCGAGTGAATCGAAATCGACGAGGATCGTAAAGAGGGCAACCCCCAAGAAATCTGGCCTTCTCCCCGGCGCGAGCTCTCACGGCATATCCTGACCACGATGCGTTCGGCGATTCGCTCCACACCTCCCGATCGCCGGAACTAGAGCGGCCATGGAATTCGCCTTCGCCGTCGACCCCGATGTCACCCGGGCGCGCACCCTGCCGAGTGCCTTCTACCTCGATCCCGGCCTCCACACGCTGAGCCGCGAGCGCGTCTTCGCCCGCACCTGGCAATGGCTCGGCGACCTCGGCGACGTCCAAGCGCCGGGCTCGCTCTCGCCGCGCGAGATGCTGGCCGGGCACCTCGACGAGCCGCTGCTCCTCGCGCGCGACGCCGCCGGCGAACTGCGCTGCCTGTCGAACGTCTGCACCCACCGCGCCAACCTCCTGGTGCGCGCGCCCTGCCGGGCCGAGCAGATCCGCTGCGGCTATCACTCGCGGCGCTTCGACCTCGAGGGTCGCATGATCTTCATGCCCGGCTTCGAGCAGGCGCAGGACTTCCCCAGCCCCTCGGACCATCTGCCCCGCGTGCCGTTCGCCAGCTTCGCGGGACAGGCGTTCGCGTCGCTCGCTCCGGCGGCGCCGTTCGACGCCTTCTTCACCGACATCGCCAAGCGTCTGGCGTGGCTGCCGTTCGACGCTTTCAGACACGACCCGTCGCGCGACCGCGATTTCGAGATCGCCGGGCACTGGGCCCTCTATGTCGAGAACTACCTCGAGGGCTTGCACATCCCCTTCCTCCACCCGGGGCTCAACCAGGTGCTCGCCATGGACCGCTACGAGTATCACCTCGGGCGCTACGGCAGTCTGCAGCTCGCGGAGGCGCGCGACGGCGACGCCGCCTTCGAGCTGTCGCCATCCTCGCCCGACCACGGCCGGCGGATCGCCGCCTACTACTGGTGGGTGTTCCCGAACCTGATGCTCAACTTCTACCCCTGGGGGCTGTCGCTGAACCTGGTGCAGCCGCTCGCGCCCGACCGCACGCGGGTGAGCTTTCGCGGCTACGTGCTCGATGCCGACCGCCTCGGAAGCGGCGCCGGCGCCGCGCTCGACCAGGTGGAGATGGAGGACGAGGCGGCCGTCGAGTCGGTGCAGCGCGGCCTGCGCTCCCGCCTCTATCTGAGCGGCCGCTATTCGCCTTCGCACGAGCGCGGCGTGCACCACTTCCATCGCCTGCTGTGCGAGTTTCTCGCGCCTCGGACTTGACGCCGCTGCGCATCGCCCTCGCCGGCCTCGCCGCCCTCGCCGTGGCGATGGGCATCGGCCGCTTCGCCTTCACGCCGATCATGCCGATGATGCTGCACGACGGCGTCGTCGACCTGCAGCACGCGAGCTGGCTGGCGAGCACGAACTACCTCGGCTATCTGGTCGGCGCGCTGCTCTGCACCTTCGACCCCTGGCTGCGACGCGCCCTCGGCTTGCGCAAGCCCGCCGACGGGCCGGCGATCGTCCGTCGCGGCCTCGTCGCCACCGCCCTGCTCACCCTGGCCATGGCGCTGCCCTGGCCCTGGACCTGGCCGACGCTGCGCTTCGCCGCCGGCGTGGTCAGCGCCTACGTGCTGCTGCAATCGTCGGGCTGGTGCCTGGCGCAGCTCGCGGCGCGGGGCAAGCCCTCGCTGGCCGGCGTGATGTTCGCCGGGCCGGGAGTCGGCATCGTCGGCAGCGGCCTGCTCGGCGGCGCGATGGTGGCGTGGCAGTGGCGTGCGAGCGCCGCGTGGATCGTCTTCGGCCTGCTCGCGGCGCTTCTGACTGCGGCGGTATGGCAGGTGTTCCGGCGCGAGCAAGAAGCGCCGCTGCAGCACGCCGCGGCCGCGACGGCGGCGATGGCAGCGCCTTCGCCGTCTGCGCCCGCTGCGCGGCACGAGGCGCACGGCAAGGCCGAGGTCGGCGTGCTCGCCATGGCCTACGGCATCTCCGGCTTCGGCTACATCGTCACCGCCACCTTCCTGCCGGTGATCGCGCGCGCGGCGATACCGGGCTCGCCGCTGATCGACCTGTTCTGGCCGATCTTCGGCGGCGGCGTCGTCTGCGGCGCCCTGCTGTCGGCCCGCCTCAACGCCGCGATCGACCGGCGGCGCCTGCTCGCCGGCGCCTACGTGCTGCAGGCCGCGGGCATCGGCCTCGGCGTCGCCTGGCCGACGCAGGCCGGCTTCGCGATCGGCAGCCTGCTGCTCGGCTTTCCCTTCACCACGCTCACCTTGTTCGCACTGCAGGAGGCGCGGCGCATCCGACCGCACAACGCCACCCCCACGATGGGCCTCATCACCACCCTCTGGGCGCTCGGCCAGTCGCTCGGCCCGCCGATGGTTTCCGGGCTGCTGCGGCTGAGCGGCGGCGATGTCCATGCCGCGTTCCAGCGCGCGCTGCTGGTCGCGGCGACCGCGCTGCTCGTCGGCGCGGCGATGTTCGTCGCCTCGGCGCGAACCTGGCCGGCGCGCCCGCCGGGCCGCGCCGCCTGAGGCGCGCGGCGCGAGCACGCTCCCCGCGGCGCCGGCTACTCGTCGTCGCCGAAGATCCCGCCCAGCACCCCGCCGAGCGCGCCGGCGCCGAGCACCGAACCTTCCTCGCGCGAGCCGCCGCGCTGCGGCGCCGCCGCGAACACCCGCGAGGCGAGGCGCGAGAACGGCAGGCTCTGCAGCCAGACCGTGCCCGGCCCGGTGACCTTGGCGAAGAACAGGCCCTCGCCGCCGAAGAGGGCGGTCTTGACCTTGCCCACGTACTGGATCTCGAAGTTCACGTTCGGGGTCATGCCGACGATGCAGCCGGTGTCGACGAAGAGCGTCTGGCCGTCCGGCAGCTCGCGCTTGAGCACGGTCCCGCCGGCGTGGACGAAGGCGAGGCCGTCGCCGTCCAGCCTTTGCATGATGAAGCCCTCGCCGCCGAAGAAGCCGACCGAGAGCTTCTGCTGGAAGTAGATGCCGAGCGACACGCCGCGGGCCGCGCACAGGAAGGCGTCTTTCTGGCAGATCAGCGTGCCGCCGAACTGGCGCAGGTCCACCGCCAGGATCTTGCCGGGATAGGGCGCGGCGAAGGCGACCCGGCGCTTGCCGTTGCCGCTGTTGGTGTAGACGGTGGTGAAGAGCGACTCGCCGGTGACCAGGCGCTTGCCGGCGCCGAGCAGCTTGCCGAAGAAGCCGCCGCTCTGCGAGGCGGACGCGTCGCCGAACACGGTGTCCATCTCGATGCCGGCGTCCATGAACATCATGCTGCCGGCCTCGCCGATGGCCGCCTCGCCGGGGTCGAGCTCGACCTCCACGAACTGCATCTCCGCGCCCTTGATCTCGTAGTCGATCACGTCCATCGCCATGACTTGCTTTCCTCGGTGTTGGATTGGCGCGCGGATTCTAGAAGTCAGCCGTTTCGTTCAAGTGCAAATCCCGCCCTCTCCACAGAATTCGCCCCACGGATCCGCCGGGTCCGACCACCCCTCAGGAGATCTCGATGAACGCTTCCTTCACCTCCACCTCCCCCTCGTGCCGATGCGTCGACTGCCCGGGCGCCGGCTGCACCTGCGGCTGCCAGGCCGTCGCCTCGAGCCCGGTGATCGCCGCCCCGGCGTGCGCCTGCGGCCCCGGCTGCAACTGCGACGCCGGCGAGCAGGGCTGCCTCTGCGCCGCGCAGTCGTCGTGAAGGGGGTCGCTGCGCCTCAGCCCGGCCACGGCCGGTGGTGAAAGACGTAGCGCCCGATCTCGCGTACGCCCGCGGCTTCCACGGCCAGGAGCTTGACCTGCAGGATGTTCGCGGGCAGCTCCTTCACCGCCGCCAGCTTCGGCAGGTAAAGCACCTCGCCCGCCTGCGGATCGAAGGGCACGTCCTCGAGGCGATGCTCAATGCCGGGCTCGAGCGACCATTCGGTCACTGCGTCGAGGCGCTGCACGCCCTCGAGCGGCGCCTCGAGGTGGGAGACGAGCAGCTCGTCATCGGGCGCGACGGTGCAGTCGACGCTGCCGTTGACCGGCAGCCGGTACTCGCGCACGCGCATTCCCTGGCCGGCCAGCCGGCGCACGAAGGCAGCGGTCGTCACCGCCGAGACGGCGCCGGCGCGAAAGGCCGAGCGCACGCCCTCGCCGAGGGCGATCAGCTCGTCGAGCGCATGCCCGCAGGCTACGCACTGCATCAGGTGCTCGTCGGCGGCGTCGACCGCGGCCGAAGACACGTTCTCGTGCAGCCAGTAGTCGAGCAGCGCCTCGACCGAGAGATGGCCGTTGCCGCCGCTCACGACGGCCTCCTGCCGGCGTCGACGCAGCGCCGCAGCTTGTCGATGCCGCGATGCCGGATCACGCGCACGTTGCCGGCCGAGAGGCCGAGCTGCGTGCCGACGGCCTCGGACGGCTGCTCGTCGTAGAAGGTCATCACCAGCACCGTCCGCTCGCGCTCCGGCAGCCGCTCCAGGCAATCGGCGACGCGCGCCTGGTCGAGGCGCGGCGCGGTCTGCAGGTCGGCCATCGGCAGGTCTTCGGCGTAGCGTTCGAGCAGCTCGGCGCGGCGGCGCTCGCCGCGGCGCTGGTCCATCACCGTGAGGCGGCAGGTGCCGAGCACGAACGAGAGCACCCGCTCCGGCTCGCGCAGCGCTCCGGCGCGCAGCTGGGCGATGGTGTGGACCATGACGTGCTGCATCAGGTCGGCGGCGGCGTGGGCGTCGCGCAGATGGCGCAAGCCGTAGCGCCGAACCCGCGGCGCGAGCAGACGGTAGAGCTCGGCCTCGGCATCGCCGGCCTCGCCCGGGGCGGCGTCGGCGATGCGCCGGGCGAAGCGCCCCTCCGGCGTCTCGGCAGCAGAGGCGTCGACGGCTTCCATGCTGCAAGCATAGCCAAGCGACGGCAAAAATAAATCCGTAACGCCGGCCGCGGCGGCGCCACAACCTGCGGCAACTCCACTCCTTTCACGAGGCCAGCCCATGATCACGAACCCGCAGTCCGGCACCAACGTCCACGAGATCGCCGAGGGCATCTATCGCATCAACACCCCGGTCTCCCTCCCCGACGGTCCGACCTTCAGCTTCAACCAGTACCTGCTGGTCGACGACCAGCCGCTGCTCTTCCACACCGGCCCGCGGCGGATGTTCCCGCTGGTGCGCGAGGCGGTCGCCGCGATCATGCCGGTCGAGCGGCTGCGCCACGTCGGCCTGTCGCACTTCGAGGCCGACGAGTGCGGTTCGCTGAACGAGTGGCTCGCCGTCGCACCCGCGGCCGCGCCGCTCTGCAGCCAGATCGCGGCGATGGTCTCGGTCGGCGACATCGCCGACCGCGCGCCGCGCGCCCTGGGCGACGGCGAGCAGATCGTGCTCGGCCGGCACACCCTGCAGTGGTTCGACACGCCGCACGTGCCGCACGGCTGGGACTGCGGCCTGCTGATGGACACCACCACCGGCACCTTCTTCTGCGGCGACCTGTTCACCCAGCCCGGCCACGGCGAGCAGGCCCTGACCGAAGCCGACATCCTCGGCCCGAGCGAAGCCTTCCGCCAGCCGATGGACTACTACGCGCACACGCCGCAGACGCTGGCCATCCTCGCCCGGCTGGCGGAGCGGAAGCCGCGCACGCTCGCCTGCATGCACGGCAGCGCCTGGCGCGGCGACGGCGGCGCGCTGCTGCGGCATCTCGCAGAGGCGGTCGGCGCGTCGGGCTGACACGATCGGCGGCGGCCCGTCACCGCCGTCGACTCAGCCGGGCGCCGGCGCGCCGCCGGTCCAGCGCTGCACCATCGCCCCGAGCTGCGCCATGTTGACCGGCTTGGTCATGTAGTCGTCCATGCCCGCGGCGAGGCAGCGCTCCCGGTCGCCGGCAAGCGCATCGGCGGTCAGGGCGACGATCGGCGTGCGCGGGTCGTCATCCTGCGCCCGGTCGCGGATGCAGCGCGTCGCCTCGAAGCCGTCCATCACCGGCATGTGGCAATCCATGAACACGAGGTCGTAGCGCTTGTGCGTCGCCGCGCTGCAGGCCGCGTCGCCGTCCTCGACCACGTCGACCATGCAGCCCATCCTTTCCAGCATGGCCGTGACCACCATCTGGTTCACGGCGTCGTCCTCCGCGAGCAGGATCTGCGCCGGCGGGACGATGATGTCGACGTGCTCGCGCGGCGCCGGCGCGGCCGCGGACGCCGGCTCGGCGCCGGTCTTCAGGCGCAGCTCGAACCAGAACGTCGATCCCAGGTCGAGCTGGCTCTCGACGCCGACCTGCCCGCCCATCAGGTCGGCGAGTTCCTTGACGATCGCCAGGCCGAGGCCGCTGCCGCCGTGGCGGCGCGTGCTCGAGGCATCGACCTGGGTGAAGGCGTCGAACACCGACTCGAACTGGTCTTCGGCGATGCCGATGCCGGTGTCGCGTACCGAGAAGCGCAGCCGCACGGCATCCGCCGCGGCCTCGAGGACGATCACCTCGAGGACGACCCGGCCGCGGTCGGTGAACTTGACCGCGTTGTGGAGGAGATTGACCAGCACCTGGCGCAAGCGGAACGGATCGCCCTGGACGCGTGCCGGCAGCTGCCGAGAGATCGCGCAGCTCAGGGTGATCGGCTTGTCGCGCGCTGTCGTCGCCATCAGCTCGACCGTCTCGCGGATCAGTGACCGCAGATCGAAGGTCGTCTCGTGCAGGGTGAGCTTGCTCGCCTCGATGCGCGACAGGTCGAGCACGTCGTCGATCAGGGCCAGGAGCGCGGTCGCCGAGTGATTCGCGGTCTCGGCGAGATGCCGCTGCTCGGCATCGAGCGGCGTCTCGAGCAGCAGCTCGGTGGTGCCGAGGACGCCGTTCATCGGCGTGCGGATCTCGTGGCTGATGGTCGCCAGGAACTGCGCCTTGGCGACGTTGGCCTGCTCGGCGCGCCGGCGTGCCTCCTCGAGGTCCACCGCCTGGCTTTCGAGCGCGCGCTGCTTCTGCTCGAGGCTGTCGACCAGCTCGCGTGCCGCGTGCATCGCTTCACGCACCCGGCTGCGCAGGCGCTCGGAAACCAGGCCGGTGAACGCGAGATAGATGCCGAGCAGGTACATCGTGGCCGCGATCGTCAGCCGTTGCGACCAGTGCGCTTGCGTCGATCCGTCGATCCAGACCCAGCAGGAGTAGGCGAGGTAGGCGGCCACCACGACGTGGTTGAAGTAGAGCGCGCGGCGAAAGCCGTAGCCGACCTGATCCGCGACCCGGATCAGGAGCAGGCAGGCGAAGAACAGCTGCGCCTGCTCGAGATGATGCAGGTTCGGCAGCCAGACGAGGATGTCCAGATGCAGGAAAAGCAGGCCGAGATCGAGGCGGCCGGTGCGGCCGTACCACGCCCGCAGCATCGCCCAGCTCCCGGCCGCGTAGCCGATGTTCAGGGCGAGCAGCACGGCCAGGGGCGGCCGGTCGAGGGCGGCGCCCAGGCGCAGGTCCTGGAGGATGGCGATGGCGCAGAGGATCGCGAAGCCGGCGGCGCGCACCGCCGGGATCTGCACCGTATTGACCCGGCGCGCCCTTTCCGCCCGGCGTCGTGCGAGCAGGTCGACATCGAGTGTGAAGCTTGCGTCGGTGTCTCGCGTCGGTCCGGTTGCGGTCACCTGGGTCCGATCAGTCTGGACCGGAACGATTCTGCGCGTGTCGGCAGGGTGGCGCATCTGTAAAGTCTGTCAGCCGCCTTCCACGCCATCGCGGGCGCCCGGTCATTCGCATTTCCTTCGCATTTCATGAATCCCGTCCACGTCGACACCTTGCGCCATCGCCTGCGCGCCCTCGGCGCGCGGCCCCTGCACGAGGAGCGCGTGCTGCGCCAGTGGGCCCGGGCGGAACCCCAGACCCAGGGAAAGCGGCGCCTGGAGGATTTCCTGCCGCTCGCCTTGCGCGCAGCGCTTCCGGCGCTCGAAGCCGAGCTGCGCGCGCTGGCCGTGCTGCGCGCCGACCACGCCGGCGCCGACGGCTCGCGCCGGCTCCTGGTCGGCCTGGCCGATGGGCGCTCGGTGGAGGCGGTGCTGCTGCCGCGCGGCGGGCTGTGCGTCTCGAGCCAGGTCGGCTGCGCCGTGGGCTGCGTGTTCTGCATGACCGGCATCGGCGGCCTCGAGCGCCAGCTCGGCAGCGCCGAGATCGTCGCCCAGGTCGCGCTTGCCCGCAGCCTCCGTCCGGTGACCAAGGTCGTCTTCATGGGCATGGGCGAGCCGGCGCACAACCTCGACGCGGTGCTCGAGGCGATCGACCTGCTCGGCAGCGGCGGCGGCCTCGGCCACAAGCAGCTGGTGTTCTCGACGGTGGGCGACCGGCGCGCGTTCGAGCGCCTGCCGCAAGGTCGGGTGAAGCCGGCGCTGGCCCTGTCGCTGCACAGCACCGACGCGGCGCTGCGGGCGCGTCTGCTACCGCGCGCGCCGGCGATCGCGCCCGACGAGCTGGTGGCGCTCGGCGACGCCTATGCGCGCGCCACCGGCTACCCGATGCAGGTGCAGTGGACGCTCATGGCCGGCATCAACGACACGGCCGAGGAGATCGAAGGACTGGTGCGCCTGCTTGCCGGGCGGTACGCGGTGCTGAACCTGATCCCGTACAACACCGTCGACGGTCTGGCCCTGGCGCGGCCGGCGGCGGAACGCTCGCTGGCCATGGCGCGCGATCTGCATCGCCGCGGCATCCTCACCAAGCTGCGCCAGTCGGCCGGGCAGGACGTGGAGGCCGGCTGCGGCCAGCTGCGGGCGCGGCACGAGCGCGGCGATCGGCGGCGGATCGAGATCGTCGCCGCCTGAGCCATGCCGTCGATCGGCACCTTGCACGCTTCGTCCTTCGCCGGACGCAGTTCGTCGCAGCCCGCTGGGCAAGCCGGCAGACGACGCCTAGAGTAGACCGTCGCTCCTCCATCCCGGGACACCTGCCATGGGCATCGCCAACGATCTCGAACGACTCGCCGAGCTGCACCGCAGCGGCGCCATTTCCGACGCGGAATTCGCCAGCGCGAAAACCCGCGCCCTCGGCGAGACGCCGCCAGCAGCCGGGAACGCGGTGCTGCACTGGCTGCACGGGCTGCGCCGCAGCCGCACCGATGCCTGGCTCGGCGGCGTGTGCGGCGGCCTGGCGCCGGCGACCGGCCTGCCCTCGTGGCTCTGGCGCCTGACCTTCGCCCTGCTGCTGGTGTGCGGCGGCACCGGCCTGATCGTCTACCTGCTGCTGTGGATCCTGCTGCCCAAGGACGACGGCGTGGTCGACTTCGGCCCGGGCTCGTTCCGCTCGACCTGAGGCGCAGCATGGGAACGCTGTTCACGTTCGTGCTCTGGTGCCTGCTGTTCGTGCTCTGCTGGCCGGTCGCGCTCGCGGCGCTGCTGCTCTGGCCGCTGGTCTGGCTGCTGACCTTGCCGTTCCGGCTGGTCGGCATCGCCTTCGATGCGCTGTTCTCGACCTTGCGGGCGCTGCTGCTCCTGCCGGCTCGACTGCTCGGAGCTGGGCGCAGGTCCGAGGGCTAGATCCCGCACCGCACCGTGCGGCGCCGCCGACGCGAAGCTTTTCCCTATCCGCACGATTGATAAGCCGCAATTCGTCACCGCCTCGTTGGCCGACACTCGGGGTTCTGCAAGAGCTCCTTGGAGGCGCCATGAGCACCGAAGCCAAGTGCCCATTTCATCAAGGCCCCGGCGGCACGACCAACCGCGACTGGTGGCCCGACGCGCTCAGGCTCGACCTGCTGCAGCAGCACTCGAGCAAGTCCGACCCGATGGGCGCCGGCTTCGACTACGCCGCGGCGTTCAAGAGCCTCGATCTCGCGGCCGTGAAGAAGGACCTGACCGCCCTGATGACCGACTCGCAGGACTGGTGGCCGGCCGACTTCGGCCACTACGGGCCACTCTTCGTCCGCATGGCCTGGCACAGCGCCGGCACCTACCGCATCGGCGACGGCCGCGGCGGTGCCGGCCGCGGCCAGCAGCGCTTCGCCCCGCTCAGCAGCTGGCCGGACAACGTCAGCCTCGACAAGGCGCGCCGGCTGCTCTGGCCCGTCAAGCAGAAGTACGGCCGCAAGATCTCCTGGGCCGATCTCATGATCCTCGCCGGCAACGTCGCGCTCGAGAGCATGGGCTTCAAGACCTTCGGCTTCGCCGGCGGCCGGCCGGACACGTGGGAGCCCGACCTCGACGTCTACTGGGGCCGCGAGACGAAATGGCTGGGCGGCGACATCCGCTACTCGCAGGGCTCGCCGGGCGTCGACAAGCCGCACGGCGTGCTGGTGAAGGACGACGACAGCAAGGTGCCGGAAACGCGCGATCTCGAGAACCCGCTCGGCGCCGTGCAGATGGGCCTCATCTACGTCAACCCCGAGGGCCCCGACGGCAACCCCGACCCGGTGGCCGCGGCGCACGACATCCGCGAGACCTTCGGCCGCATGGCGATGGACGACGAGGAGACCGTGGCCCTCATCGCCGGCGGCCACAGCTTCGGCAAGACCCACGGCGCCGCGCCGGCCTCGCACGTGGGCAAGGAACCCGAGGCCTGCGAGCTCGAGGCGCAGGGCCTCGGCTGGAGCAACAGCTTCGGCAGCGGCAAGGGCGGCGACACGATCACCAGCGGCCTGGAGGTCACCTGGACCAGGACGCCGACGACGTGGAGCAACAACTTCCTCGAGAACCTGTTCGGCTTCGAGTGGGAGCTCACCAGGAGCCCGGCGGGCGCCCAGCAGTGGGTGGCCAAGGGCGGCGCCGGCGCCGGCAGCATCCCGCACGCGCACGACACGACCAAGCGCCTGCCGCCAACCATGCTCACCACCGACCTGTCGCTGCGCCTCGACCCGGCCTACGAGAAGATCTCGCGCCGTTTCCTCGCCCACCCCGAGCAGCTCGCCGACGCCTTCGCCCGAGCCTGGTTCAAGCTCACGCACCGCGACATGGGCCCGCGCGCCCGCTACCTCGGCCCCGAGGTGCCGGCCGATGAGCTGATCTGGCAAGACCCGATCCCGACGGTCGACCACCCGCTGGTCGATGCCGAGGACATCGCGTCGCTGAAGAAGAAGGTGCTGGCGTCCGGCCTCACGGTGGCTCAGCTTGTCTCGACGGCCTGGGCCTCGGCCTCGACCTTCCGCGGCTCCGACAAGCGCGGCGGCGCCAACGGCGCCCGCATCCGCCTCGCGCCGCAGAAGGACTGGGCCGTGAACCAGCCCGAGCAGCTGGCGAAGGTGCTGAAGACGTTCGAAGGCATTCGCGCCGAGTTCAACGGCACGGCGCCGGGCGGCCGGAAGATCTCGCTCGCCGACCTGATCGTGCTGGCCGGCAGTGCCGCGGTGGAGAAGGCGGCGAAGGAGGCCGGGCAGTCGGTGCTCGTGTCCTTCACCCCGGGCCGCATGGATGCCTCGCAGGCGCAGACGGACACCCACTCGTTCGCCCCGCTCGAGCCCGTGGCCGACGGCTTCCGCAACTACCTCAAGGACCGCTACGCCGCGCCGGCCGAGGCGCTGCTGATCGACAAGGCGCAGCTGCTGACGCTGACGGCGCCGGAGATGACGGTCCTGGTCGGCGGCCTGCGCGTGCTCGGTGCCAACGTCGGCGCCGCGGCGCACGGCGTGTTCACCCGGCTCCCCGGGACGCTCGGCAACGACTTCTTCGTCAACCTGCTCGACATGAAGACGGAGTGGAAGCCGGCGGCGGGCGACACGGGCACTTTCGAAGGCCGCGATCGCAAGAGCGGCGAGCTGAAATGGACCGGCACGCGGGTCGACCTCGTCTTCGGCTCGAACGCCCAGCTGCGTGCCCTCGCCGAGGTCTATGCCGCTGCCGATGCGCAGGCGAAGTTCGTCGCCGATTTCGTCGCCGCGTGGACGAAGGTGATGAACCTGGACCGGTTCGACATCGCCTGAAGCGTCGGACGATGTCCCGGGCCGGTGGACTCGGGGAAGGCTCGTGCCCGATCGCCGGCCTCGACACGGCCTATCGGCGCTGCTCTTCGCCCCGGGACGCAAGGTCGATTCCGTCCCGCAATTG
>Ga0068858_100000877_pt1 | contig 31159 bp, 25 predicted proteins | sample KBSSwiS12_FD_66589 | JGI IMG/M metagenome (GOLD analysis project Ga0068858, IMG submission 66589) | Switchgrass rhizosphere microbial communities from Kellogg Biological Station, Michigan, USA - KBS Switchgrass S1-2 | ecosystem: Host-associated > Plants > Roots > Rhizosphere > Soil ... | reverse complement strand
TCGACGACCAGATGAGCCAATGGCTAGTTCAGCACGTTGCCAAGCCGGTGGTTGCAGGCATGAAAGCCGAAGGCGCCGAGTTCAAAGGCGTCCTCTACTGTGGACTGATGATGACCGCTCGCGGTCCCATGGTCCTCGAATTCAACTGCCGCTTCGGTGACCCGGAAACGCAACCGCTGATGATGCGTATGGAAAACGACCTGGTAGACGCGATTGAAGCCTCAGTCGAAGGTCGGGTCAGCGATGGCGACTTCCGCTGGTCACGCGATCCCGCAGTATGTGTAGTGATCGCTTCCGGCGGGTACCCGGGTACGTTCGCAGTCGGCAAGAAAATTATCGGCTTGGACGAAGCGGCAAAAGTTGCTGGCGTAAAAGTCTTCCACGCCGGGACCAGTCGAAACGACGGCACATATCTGACAGCGGGAGGGCGCGTCCTGGGTGTCACCGCACGCGCCAAAGACTTGCAGTCAGCAGTAGATCGCGCCTACCAAGCCACATCTAAAATTGGCTTCGAAGGGTCGCACTATCGCAAAGACATAGCAGCAAGAGCCTTAAACAGGAAATGATGATTTTGGTGGCACGCCGCTTAGCGCCTGCGATTTTAGACTTAAGCTAGTTGGGCTTTACCCCTGAAGGTTAGGAGGACACAATGAAAGAAAAACTCCGCCGCGGAATGTTCATGCCACTGGTGGCGTCAGCTTTAGGGCTCATCGCCTTCTTCCGCATGCCGGGATCGGAAAACGTCCGCGCCGTGCAAATGCTCGCCCTGATCGCAGTGGGCATGGGTCTCGGAGTAGCTCTGGCCCACATCAAAATTTTGTTAGGAATGAAGTCAGACCAATAAACGAGGAGTAAATGAGCAAACCGCAAGTTTCAATCGTAATGGGAAGTGACTCCGACCTCGACATCATGCGCGAGGCCGGCAAGGCCCTGGAAGAATTCGGCATTCAATATGAGATCGATGTAACTTCGGCCCATCGTTCTCCCGACCGCACCGCCGACTACGCAAGAAAAGTCGCAGGTCGCGGCATCAAAGTGATCATCGCTGGAGCCGGAGGCGCCGCGCACTTAGCCGGTGTGATCGCCGCCCACACTACGCTGCCGGTAATCGGGGTCCCTATCCCATCCACCTCGCTCAACGGAATGGATTCTCTGTTAGCCACAGTGCAAATGCCGGCGGGAATTCCCGTAGCCACAGTAGCCATCGGAAAACCCGGGGCCACGAACGCCGGAATTCTGGCAGCACAAATCATCGGCCTGGCAAGCGCCGCCGTCGACAAGAAACTAACAGCTCACAAAGAAAAATTAGCCGACGGAGTGGAAGAAAAATCCAAGAAGTTGAAACTTACCCTAGGAGCATAAAGCTGCGCCGAGAACCGAGAACTAACTATTCAGCACCAGCCGGGAAAATAACAGTTCTCGGTTCTCGGCAAGACTACAAATTCAAACTCTGCAAATATTTCTTGAAGGGTTCCCCAAGATCAGGCCGCTTCAAAGCAAACTCAACTGTAGCTTTCAGAAACCCCAGCTTGTCCCCGGCATCATGCCGTTTCCCATCAAAAATAAGCCCATAAATCTTTTCTTTCTTTAATAACGCCCGCAGTCCATCGGTAAGCTGCAATTCCCCACCAGCCCCAGCCTGAATGTTGGTCAAAGTTTCAAACACAGTCGGAGTCAGCACATACCGCCCAATCACCGCCAAGTCCGAAGGAGCATCCTCAAACTTGGGTTTCTCTACCAGATCAAGCACCTCAAACAATTTTCCGTCCGATCCCTCAACTGGCTTGGCCTTGATCACGCCGTAGGCTGAAATCGCCTTCCCCTCGACCTTCTGAATCGCCAACACCGAAGCCTGTTTTTCATGGAACACATCCATCATCTGTTTCAGGCAGGGGACTTTGGCATCAATCACGTCATCCGCCAGCAAGGTGGCAAACGGTTCATCATTTACCAGTTCCTTGGCCATCAGAACCGCATGCCCCAACCCCAATGCCTCTTTTTGTCGAACATAGAAAACATGCATCAAATCTGAAATCTCGCGGACAATCTTGAGCAGATCAGTCTTGTTCCGTTCCTCCAGCATCTTTTCCAGCTCATAGCTGACGTCGAAGTGGTCTTCAATCGACTGCTTCCCGCGCCCGGTAATAATGATGATCTGGTCGCACCCAGCGGCCATCGCCTCTTCCACGCCATATTGAATGATGGGTTTATCCACGATCGGCAACATCTCTTTGGGCTGCGCCTTGGTGGCGGGGAGAAAGCGGGTACCGAGTCCGGCTGCGGGAAACACTGCCTTGCGAACTTTCATTTTCATGAGATGACCTGAGCCAGCAAAGATGGCCTTTCGATTCTTATACACGTGCAGTAATCAAAGCAAAAGCGAAGCCATTGAGATGCGCGTCCACTCAGTTACGTTGGTCCCGGAATTACAAAGTAGGAGAATCGTTCCCCAACATGGCCTTGCGAATGATTTTCACTGGCACTGCGCCCTGGCGCATGAATTCATTGTGAAATTCCTGCAAGGAGAATTGGTCGCCTTTCATAACCTTGTAATCTTCGCGCAGTTTCAGGATTTGCAGTTTGCCAAGTGTGTAATAAAGATACGTTGGATCGGAACTCCCGCGCTTGGACTCCTGGTCAGCGGTCGCCGGCGTTTGATATCCCTCATCTATAAAAAACTGCTTCGACTGTGCCAGCGTCATCTTGCCGGTATGCATTTCAATGCCAGAGATGTACCGTGCATCGCGCAGCAAAGCATCCAGCAACTGGCCCAACCGTAACTTGGGGTCGCCGTTGCCATACCCTTCATCCAGCATCATTTGCTCGGTATAGTGCGCCCAGCCTTCAGCATTGGAGCTGCAATAAAGCAGCTTGCGGACTTTCGAAGGCGCCGCCTGCACCCACAAGAATTGTGTGTAGTGCCCCGGATACACTTCGTGCACTGCCGTGCTGACAATCGTCCCGCGATTGTAAGCCTGCAACCACTGCTCCGCACGCTCGGGACTCCAAGTCTTCTCCACAGGCGTGACGTTGAAATAAGCCTCTTTGGCAACTTTCTCGTAAGCGCCGGGAGTGTCCATGGAGGCGCTGGTCAAAGCCCGCTCGAATGGAGGTGTGTCTTCCACAATGGGAGGCAGGTCAGAAGGAATGGTGACGATTTGTTTGTCTTCGATAAATTTCTTCAGCCCGCCCAGTGTGTTGCGAAACGTCGGCAAAACTTGTTCAGCCGTGGGATGGTCCTTCTGCAAATTCTGCATCACTTCACGGGGAGTCTTCTCGGGATCAATCAACGCCGCGACTTCCTTTACTCGCTGCTGGTTCCGTCGCAGGTCCGCATAGCCGATCTCTAGCAAACGGTCGAGCGGAATGTCCACCATCTCTTCATATAGGAGTTTCTTCCGGTAGTTCTCCGCGCCCAGTCGGAAATCACCTTTGGAGACCGGCAGCAACTGGTCTTTCAGAAATGTTTCATATTTCTTGAACGCAGCAATCACATCTGCATTGCTGGCATGAAATTCCGCCAGCAGTTTTGCATCTTTGACATTTGCGAATGCTTTGGGAACATCGTGCTGGAAAAATCCCGGCGTATTGGCCAAATCGTCGAGAGCAACCTCTGTATAGACGCGGGGCACATCGCCTAGATTCTTGCGGGCCTCCTCAAGCAGCCCGGGGATTAGTTTTTCCCGCGCCACCACCGACCGCAGCCGTTCCTCCTCAGGCGCAAACTTGCGGCTCATCAGGAGAAAAACGGAATTGGTGGCAGCACTGGTATAAGTATCGGGATCACGACGCCAGGTTTGAATCGTTTCCAGATCCAGCAACTGCGCCTGAATGCGTGCCGTAAGAAAATCCAGGTCTGCGGAAGACGATTCACTTAAACCCGTGCGGGGAAATGCCTGTAACTTGTCCAAAGAACTTTTAGACGTCGATATTTCAGATGCGATCGAAGCTTGCGAAAAGTCTTCAAGCCGGGTGTCGTACTGGTGAAATCCGTCGGCGGTGCCGCTGGAAGGATTGAATTTGTAAATCGCATCAAAGGTCTCATCCACCAACTTGTCGAAATCCGCCGAAGTGGATGGTGTCTGCCCGAAGAGACCGAACGGCAAAACAAAAATCAGAAATACCAGGACGGTGAATCTGCGCATGAATTCCTCACGAGAGTGGCTATACCAATGTAACAGGCAAATGAATGAGACGAATTTGCCAGCAACAGGTAAGCAAAGTCGAAAGGCAAAATGGGATGAACCCGCGCAGTGGGAAACGATGTCGCTGCGCGTGCGGCCAAGACCAGTCAAAAGAAGTGGGTTTTAGGCCGATGGGCCTAAGAAACCATCACCTGTGGCACACCCGCCAAATCTTCCAGCAGCTTCTGCACCTGGGCTAAGACATCCGCGGCCACCATGGTCTTCAGACTGAATTTCAAAGTTCCATCAGGCGTGAACTGTGCTCCGCGCTGAGAAGACACAAACCGCATCAGCTTCTCCGGATCAATCACAGCATCCGCCTTGAACTTGATGCTGATCTGGTCACGCTTGCGCTCGATGATAGCGGCGCCCACTCGCACCGCCAACAATTTCAAAGCGGCAAAATTGATCAGATTCACCACCGCAGGCGGCATCTGCCCATACCGGTCCTCTAGCTCAGACTTGACATCCGCCAGTTGTGGCTCAGTCTCGATGCCAGCAACCCGTTTGTACATCCGCAGCCGTTGATTCTCTTCGGCGATATATTCACCTGGAATACGAATGTTCAAGCCGAGGTTCAATTGAGTGGCCGTTTCCTCCGGAGCAACTTCCCCCTTCATCTCGCGCACCGCACGATCCAGCATCTGCGTGTAGAGCTCGAAACCAATCGCCTCGATATGTCCACTCTGCTCGCCGCCGAGCAAATTTCCCGCCCCACGAAGCTCGAGATCCAAAGCAGCAATCTTGAATCCAGCGCCGAGATCGGAAAACTCCTTCAAAGCAGCCAATCGCCGCCGAGCAATCGGAGTCAGTTCAATTTCGGCAGGCAATAGCAAATAGGCATAAGCCCGCCGGTTCGACCGCCCCACACGCCCACGCAATTGATAAAGCTCCGAAAGCCCCAGTCGCTCAGCGCGATTAATCAAAATCGTGTTGCACAAAGGAATGTCGAGGCCATTTTCAATAATGGTGGTCGCAACTAACATGTCGGCCTCGTGATGCATAAACTTCAACATCACTTTCTCGAGCTCCCCCTCTCCCATCTGCCCATGGCCAACAATGATCCGCGCCCGCGGAGCCAGCTCCTGCAACTTGGCAGCGATCTCCCAGATGCTATCCACGCGGTTATGGACAAAGTAAACCTGCCCGCCACGTTCCATCTCCTGTTCGATGGCGGATTGGATCAGCTTGTCATCCCAGCTCGCGACAACCGTCTGAATCGCAATTCGATCTTTTGGCGGAGTCTCAATCACACTCATGTCGCGTAGCCCAACTAGAGACATGTGCAGAGTCCGAGGAATGGGAGTAGCCGACATAGTCAGCACATCCACCTGTTTCTTCATCTGCTTGATCCGCTCTTTGTGCCGCACACCAAAGCGCTGCTCTTCATCGACGATCAGCAATCCCAGATCGATGAATTTGATGTCTTTCGACAGCAACCGATGTGTCCCAATCAAAATGTCAATCTTTCCCTCTTCCAGCTTCTGCAAAATTTCTTTCTGCTGTTTCGCAGACCGGAAGCGGCTGATCATCTCAATCGTCACCGGAAAGGCGGCAAACCGCTGTTTGAAAGTTTCATAGTGCTGAAATGCGAGCACGGTGGTCGGAGCCAGCAAGGCCACCTGTCGCCCATCATTGACGCACTTGAATGCCGCGCGCATGGCGACTTCGGTCTTGCCATAACCCACATCGCCGCAAAGCAACCGATCCATCGGTAACGCAGATTCCATGTCCCGCTTTACGTCGGCTATGGCATAGTTTTGATCGTCGGTCTCGGTGTACTCAAACGCATCTTCGAACTCGTGCATGAAGTCGTTGTCCGGAGAAAATGCTTTGCCCTCCGCCGTCTTGCGCTCGGCGTAAAGCTTCAACAACTCCTCGGTCATGTCCTTCATCGCCTTGCGCACGCGCGCCTTGGTCTTAGCCCAGGCCGCCGTGCCCAAATGATTCAGCGCCGGCTTCACACCCTCCGACGAACGATACCTCTGCACCAAATCCAATCGGGTCAAGGGAACATAGAGCCGCGCACCTTCGGCGTATTCAAGCAACATGAACTCCGCATTGCCGTCGCCCTGGTTGATTTCCTTCAAGCCTTGATACTGCCCAATGCCGTGCTCGACGTGGACAACGTAGTCGCCCACTTGCAGATCGCGGAAGTCAGAGAGAAATGCGGAAGTCTTGGATTTGGTTCGTTGCGGACGGGAGACGACCGATTCCGATTCATCGAACAGATCGCGAGCACCAAGAATTGCCAGGCCAGCGTCGGGAAGTGTGACGCCGTCGGGGACATATGCCTTTACCAAAGTTGCCGTCAGTACTTCGCCGGCGAAGTAAGAGGTCTCATCCGCGAAACTGTCTCCGCCACGCGTGCGGCTGCCCAAGCGAAACGAAACGCTGTACTCACTGAAAATGTCAGCCAACCGCTCGACTTCACCCGTGTTGGGCACAGCAATCAGCACACGCCGGCCTTGCCCGATCTGCGACTTCACCTCATCCAGCATCACCGGCATAGCGCCATGAAAACGAGCCGCTGGCTGCGATACGAATGCAACCGACTCGCCCGCATCGGCACGGGTAATTCCTAAATGTTCGACATCGGCCCCGCGCAGAGATTTCGTTTTCTCCCACCAATCCTCCGGAGAAGAATAAAGATCGGCCGGCCGCACCAAATTCCCCACGCCGCTACGCTCATGCATCTCCTCAACCCGCATCCAGACATGATCAAACTCTTTGCGAATCGCATCCGGCTCATCGAGTAGGACAGCTGCCTGCGGCATCAATTCAAACAGACTCTGATCAGCCCCAGCGACAGGCGCATAAAACTCCCAACCGGGAAACACAGTCACTCCGCCAGCCCGCACCGCCTGCTCGACAACCTCCTCCGAGCCAGCAATCCGTTTTCCCGAAAGTCGGGCATGGATTGCTCCCAGCACGCTCTCAGTTACCGGAGTTTCGGTCAGAGGCAACAGCGCAACTTCATCCACCGGGTCAGAAGACCTCTGCGTCCCGGGATCAAACTTACGAATGGACTCAATTTCGTCGCCAAAAAATTCCACGCGCAGCGGCCGATCCGCCTCAGGCGGATAAACATCCAAGAGTCCGCCGCGCAGCGCATATTCACCGGGCATCTCGACCACGTCGACCGAGTTGTAGCCAACGCTATTCAAGTGAATGAGAAGAGGATCGATCTCAACCGGTTCGCCTTTCCGCAAAACGCGCGCCAAGTCCGCATAAAACTCCGCAGCTTGCAGTCGCAAAGCGGTAGCTCCCACGGGCGCCACAACAATCGACGCCGCCCCAGTAGCAATCTTCCAAAGAGCAATCGCCCGCTCTTCCTGAATCTCCGGATGCGGAGAAAGATTCTGAAAAGGCAACACGTCGCGCGTAGGCAAGCCAACAATCGCCCCGGGGTCAGCACCGCTGAGTTCAGCGAAAGACTGCAGCAGCGGAACCAGATCCTCAGCCGTGCGGTTGTCGGGGACGACCACCAGTAGCGGTCGCCTGGCACCCCGCTGCCATAAAATCATCAGCAGAGCTTTTGCGCTAGGAATGAGACCAGAGACACCAATTCGTCCCGTGCCATCTTTCAGATGGGAGGCAACGCGAGTAAAAGCGGGCAGTTTTTCCACGTCCGCAAAAAGGTCGCGGACGAACGGCAGGACCATTGCTCTTTGATTCTAACAGTTATAGAAAAATCAGAATTCCAGATGAAACCGTGCCCCCGCCACCAGCACCGGCCCACGGTCCCGGTTGTATCCAGGATTATTGATATGCTGCATATCCACGCCCGTAAAAATTCCCCGCCACAGATGCAGGTTGTAGTAACTCTCAAAAATATTTTCGCGCCCGTAGGTAAGCGTGCCATCATCCAGCAAAAATCCATGCCCGCCCAGTTTTAAATAAAGCTGATGGTCCGCCGAAATTCCATTGGAAATAAACGCGGCACCCACCCGATCCAGCTTGCGATGCCAGGCGTATCCCGCCAAGTCGGCTCCGGCTGCAACACCTTCATCCACTTCGGTGTAGGCATACGACTCATGCTGCCCCTCATTCCAACCCCAGCGTGCAAACCCACGCACGTGGTGAGCGAACTCCTGCAACAGATTTAGCTCGAATCCATACTTGACGGTAGTCTGCAAAGGATGCGCGGTAATATCCGGATGCGCGGTCTTTCCCGCCAGAAAATCATTCACAGCCTGCCGATAAACCCCCATGTTGGCGTGATTCACAAAAGACAAGAGCTTCAAGGTGGTTGCGCCGAACGCAAGTTTGGGACGAAGCTCCAGCTCAATATTTTCCGCCCGCGCTTTTTCCAGGTTCCATTGCAAATCAATCCCATTGGCGACGCGCGGCATCAACGCTTCGTCAAAACGCAACGACCAGTTGCGGTCGTCATATTCCATAATCGCGCCTACGGTGTATCCGCGCGTGTCGGCGGCGTAGTCGTATGCGCCGCTGTTGACCGCCGTCCAGTTCATAAACTGATAGTGGCTGTCACTGCCGGCATCGTTCTGATCAAAAAAATCCGCCATGCCAAACTTGCCAGCGCGAATCTCCAGGCGGCGTACAGGCAGCTCTGTGGCGAGCGCAAACGGCCCTCGCGCGGCCTCCACCATTTCTTTTGACAGCGGAATTATCTGCCGGATCATTCCGCGTGCTAGATAAGGCGCCGCCCCCAACGTGGGATTGCGCACCACGTCCACGTTGGTAACTCCAGCCAGCCCGAGCGCGTCGGTGAGCCCGCCTCCGCTGGCACTTTCAAAATCAAAGAACAATTCCGTAGAGTGAGTCAGCGCCAACCCGGTGTAAAGGGTCGATACATTCGACACCGCATGTTCTGCCTGGTCGCTAAGGCTGTTGGGCCCGCTGTACTTGGCATCAAACGAAGGGTGCGCCTGAATGATGATGTTGCTCTGTCCGGAAACCCAGTAACCCGACGTCTGCGAATGGGGCAACATGGTGACTAGTGGATCATCAGCTGCCTGCGTGTGGCGGTTGTCCTGTGAGAAACCGGGCAGACACACCAATACCATCAAGACGCCGAAAAGCACGGCGAGCATGGACCGGAGCTGCAGATTTGCCAAAGTTATTTGCATAGACGACGTCAAGATGTCTGAAAAGACTATCCGAGCAACTGATTGCGAATTGTTTCAGGGCGATGAATTTTGATAATTCCAATTTATCCATTTTGTCTAGAGTCGGTCTGGCGCCTAAGTAAAAAAATCTTAGTTTGCAGAGCGCAAAGATGGCATAAAGATGGTCAAAAAAATCCTGCGATACAATTTGCGGCATGACATTCCGTGCCGTCTTGGCGTCAGCGTGTGTCCTGTGCGTAACGCTGTTCTCGCAGACTCCAACTGTAGAAATCACCTCCGAGCCATTACACCACCAGATTTTTCAAAATGCCTATGTCCGCGTCTTCAAAGTGGAGATCGCTTCTCACGCCGCTACCCTGATGCATCGCCACCATCACGATTACTTCCTGGTGGCGTTAAGTTCCGCGAAGCTCTCGAATGAAGCCTCCGGTAAACCGCCAGCCAGTTTAGAAATCCAACAAGGAGAAGTCCGTTTCGCCGAAGGCAACTTTGCCCACATAGATAAAAATCTTGGAGACCAACCGTTTTCCTATGTAACCATCGAATACTTGAAAGACGGCGAAGCCCACAAATCTCCGCCTAATTGGGATGAAGACCGTGCCCTGCACGTCCACATGAAAGGCACGCAAGATGTCCTGTTCGTCAAAGACGGAATCCGTGTCTCCGATTTCCAACTCCAGCCCGGAGGCATGGTGCATAACCAGCACCATCCCGGCCCACGGTTGGTTGTGGCGGTGAGTGCTGTGGACATACGCAGTAGCATGGCAGGCAAAAGCACGCCAATTCAGTTGAAGTCTGGTGAAGTGATGTGGCTAAAAGGTGGAACCACGGACATGCTGATGAACGCAGGAAAAGAACCGGCGAGATGGATCACGTTGGAGTTTCGCTAGATATTTAAGATGGCGACGATTTCTCTGCGCCTGATTTAGCAGTCTCTCCCAGGGGAAAATACTGGCCCCAGGACATTCTTTGCGACATTATTTGAGATATCCCGCAATCACTTTCGCATAATCCGCAATCGCCACTTCCGGCTCCTCAAGATCCGGATGCCAAACCTTCTCCCACTCAAACGAATACGATCCCTTATACCCGCGCGCCGCCAACAACTGCACCTGCTTTTTCACCGGAACTTCTCCCCGTCCAGTCAAAACATAGTGAGACTCATTTCCCCGCATCACCGAATCTTTCAAGTGGGTATGCCGTACATATTTCCCCAACTGCTCCAGGGTGAATGCTGGGTCTTCTCTCCCGTCGACGAAAGTATGGTTGGCATCCCAAAGCAGCGCCACGTTCGGGTGGTTCGCTTTCTCCAGAATCGCTTTTAGTGTCGGCGAGTCCGTGAAGTCCCCATGAGATTCAATAATCACCGTGACATTCTTCGGAGCAGCATACTCGCCAAGCTGCCGCAATCCATCCGCAACCCAGTTGATCGCCTCATCTCGCGGCCCCTCGATCTTGTTGCCAAACACGCGCACATTCGGCGCTCCCAGCGCAGATGCCAGATCAATAAACTTGTGAGCATCCGCCAACTGCTGCGCGCGTTTCGCAGGATCCTTGTGATGCATCTCCGACGAACTGCTCACACAGGAAATCCGCAACCCGTGCGCCGCGATCTCCTTCTTAGACTGCTCAATCCGATCCGCCGCAAACTCCGGCCGCGAAGGCAAATCCATCGAGCCCATCAACCCGCGCAGTTCAACCGCCGAAAACCCATTCGCCTGGGCAAAATCCAGGATTTTCCCCCACTCCCATGCCGGGCACCCCAACGTGGAAAACCCAATCGGCAGTCTGCCGCCAGAAGCCGCTGCAAACAGCGGCAAAGCCGCCGCCATAAAGGAAGAAGTTTGTAGGAATTGCCGTCTCGTCTGATGCATGAGAGCCTCTCGAATGAGTTACAGTTCGCGGCGAAATTATAGCTGGTTACGGTGGAGACGTTCCGAAAGTGACCGACGGGAAGCTACCTTCGGGCCTCGCCAAGCGGTTTCTGCTTGCTTAACATTGTTCTTAATTCCGTGTACATTATTAGCCCGTTCACGGAAGCCAAGGAGAAAGCCAAGTGGGAGCCTTCGGCGAGCGCCTCAAGCGCGAACGCGAAAAGCGGCAAATCACACTGGATGAGGTGGCAAAAGCCACCAAGATCGGCACGCGCCTGCTCCAGGCCATCGAAGAAGAAAGATTCGATCAGCTCCCCGGAGGCATGTTCAACAAGGCCTTCGTCCGCAGTTACGCCCGTCACCTTGGATTAAATGAAGACCAAGCCACAGCAGACTACATGGAGGCATTCCGCACAAGCCATCCACAGGAACCCTCAGCCGATCCCGAGGCTGAAGGACGCAAAATTCTCGAGCAGCGTGCCGCGCGTGTGCAGCAGGAACGCCCGCGTCTAGAGCGCGTTCCATGGGGGAAAGCTGCTGTCGCAGTATTGCTTGTGGCATTTGGTCTTGCAGTGTGGGGATCGTACTCGCGGTACGTCAAGTCCTCCGGCAGAATCGAAGCCAGAAAACAAAAGAAAATCGTAGAAACACCCCAGCCAGCAGCCGCGGCACAGCCGCAGGTAGTTGAGGCCGGCGCGCCGGTCGCAAACCAGCCCGTGCCGCAAGATGCGTCTGATAACTCGCAGTCTGCGGGATCATTTCAAGTCACGATCAAAGCTCGGGAAGACTCGTGGGTCCACATAAAAGCAGACGGCAAAGATCTCTCCGATGACACGCTCGCCGCCAACACTGAAAGGTCAATCCAAGCCAACAGCGAGATAGTAATAAAGGCAGGTAATGTAGGCGCCCTGGATTTCTGGTTCAACGGGCGAAAGCTCCCCGCCCAAGGTGAACTGGATGAGGTTAAAACCATCGCTTTCGGCCCTTCCGGGTTAGCGATCCGAGCCCCGAAAATTGAGCCAGTTTCCGACTCTGTACCGCACTAATTTGCACATCGGTAATTTCCCATTCAGGCTTTGATATCAGCCACTTACCATGATCGGGATGCAATTCGCTGCACCCCCTCTCCAGTAGCTCAAAACTCATTGCCTAGGGTTGTATTGTTCTGGTAACGTTTAGAGGACAAAGATCATCTGATTTAGCGGATTTTCAGAGCCCCCCGCCGAGACAGTCCAGATTCGCATCAAGGAGAGACGCATTGCCAGCAAAGAACCGTTTTCTTTTTACATCCGAGTCAGTAACTGAAGGTCACCCGGACAAAATCGCCGACCAGATTTCCGACGCAGTTCTGGATGCTTGCCTCAGCGAGGACCCCATGAGCCGCGTAGCCTGTGAAAGCCTTTTGGCCACCGGTCTGGTCGTAGTAGCGGGCGAAATCACCACCAAGTCCTATGTAGATTTCCAGTCCGTAGCCCGCGGCGTAGTTTCTTCGATCGGATACAACAACGCGCTCTATGGTTTTGATTCCAACACCTGCGCGGTCATCTCGACGATCAATAAGCAGTCGGGCGACATCGCCATGGGCGTGGACACAGGCGGCGCCGGCGACCAGGGCATGATGTTCGGATATGCCTGCAACGAAAACGCAGAGCTGATGCCAACTCCAATCGCTCTGGCCCACAGGTTGACTCAACGCCTCTCTGAAGTCCGCAAGAACGGCAAACTTTCTTATCTCCGTCCCGATGGAAAATCCCAAGTCACAGTTGAATACGATGCCAACCACAAGCCAGTCCGCGTCGATGCCGTGGTCATTTCCAGCCAGCACGCCGAAACCATCGGCAACGACGAACTGCGGAGCGACATCCTAAAGCACGTGATTCAACAGACCATTCCAGCCAACCTGCTGGATGAAGACACCAAGTACCACATTAATCCCACAGGCCGATTCGTAATCGGCGGACCGATGGGGGATACCGGCCTGACCGGACGCAAGATCATTGTCGACACCTACGGCGGTATGGGCCGTCACGGCGGCGGCGCATTCAGCGGCAAAGATCCGACCAAAGTCGATCGCTCGGCCGCCTACATGGCGCGTCACATTGCCAAGAACATCGTGGCCGCTGGATTGGCTGATCGTTGCGAAGTTCAGCTCGCGTACGCCATCGGCGTAGCCGAACCAGTCAGTGTGCTGGTCGACACCTTCGGCACGGCCAAGGTTGATGCGACCACTCTCCCTGATCTGGTCCGTGCGCATTTCAAGCTGACTCCGAAGGGAATCATCGAGTCACTGAATCTGCGTCGTCCGATCTACTGCAAGACCGCGGCCTACGGCCACTTCGGTCGCAGCGACAAGGACTTCACCTGGGAAGCCACCGACAAAGCAGCCAAGTTGGCCAGTGATGCCGGTGTTGGCGCGCCTGTAGCAGCTCACAAGTAATTATGAATGTTCCTGTGTGGAGACGGGGCTTGCCTCGTCTCCAAAGATTGCCGACATATAAACTTAACCAGCCATAAAAAATTTAAAGACTTCGTAAAGGAAAAGGAATGTCAACCGCACCTGTGACCACAAACTGTGACGTAAAGAACCTCGATCTGGCCGACATGGGAAAAAAGCGCATTGACTGGGCGAACCAGTCGATGAAAGTGCTGCAGATCATCCGCAAAGAATTCATCAAGAACCAACCGCTGCGCGGTATCCGTGTAACCGCCTGTCTGCACGTGACCGCAGAAACCGCAAACCTGGCGATCTGCCTGCGCGACGGCGGAGCTGACGTAGTTCTCTGCGCTTCCAATCCGTTGTCAACGCAAGACGATGTCGCCGCCAGCCTGGTGCGCGATCACAATATCGCGGTATTCGCCATCAAGGGTGAAGACAACGACACCTACTATAGCCACCTCCAGTCGGGTCTCGATCACAAGCCGCAGATCACGATGGACGACGGCGCTGACCTGGTAAGCCTGCTGCACACCAAGCGCACCGATGTCCTTGAGCACGTAATTGGTGGCACCGAAGAAACCACCACCGGTGTGATCCGCCTGCGCGCCATGGCAAAAGAAGGCGTCCTGAAATATCCGATCATCGCCGTCAACGACGCCGACACCAAGCACCTGTTTGACAACCGCTACGGCACCGGACAGTCCACCATCGACGGCATCATCCGCGCCACCAACTTCTTGTTGGCCGGATCAAAGTTCGTCGTCGCCGGTTACGGCTGGTGCGGTCGCGGATTAGCCAGCCGTGCACGCGGTGCTGGTGCCGAAGTCATCGTTACTGAAGTCGATCCAACCAAAGCGCTGGAAGCCGTCATGGATGGTTTCCGCGTAATGTCCATGCCCGAAGCCGCGAAACTGGGCGATGTGTTCTGCACGGTGACCGGTAACAAAAATGTCCTGGTCAAAGAGCACTTCGAACTCATGAAGGACGGAGCCATCATCTCCAACTCCGGCCACTTCAATGTGGAAATCGACATCCCGGCGCTGGAGAAAATGTCCTCTTCCAAGCGCACCACCCGCAGCTTCGTGGAAGAGTACTCATTGAAGGACGGCCGCAAGATCAACCTTCTCGGTGAAGGCCGCCTGATCAACCTGGCCTCCGCCGAAGGCCATCCGCCGTCCGTCATGGACATGAGCTTCGCCGACCAGGCACTGTCCGCCGAGTTCATGGTGAAGAACTACAAGACCCTCGAAAAAACGGTCTACAAAGTTCCCGATGAACTCGACAAGCGCGTTGCGAAACTGAAACTGGAGTCGATGGGGATCAAGATCGACAAGCTGACGCCGGAGCAAGAAGAGTACCTCGCAGGCTGGTCCGAAGGAACATAGTTAAATCTTGCAGTTGTGAGATTGGGCGGGAGCGGGCGATTCGCCCGCGACTGACAAGGGCGGCTAAAGCCGCCCTTGTTTATTTGCATTTCAGAATTAGTTCTAATTCCGTAACACCCTCCACATTTTGTTTTTCTCAATCTCTATCGCTATATCTTGCACACAGCAATATGACCCTAAGACGCAAGGAGCCCTTCCCCCAAACTCATGCAGAAACTTCTCCTAGTCAGTCACGACGACATCGCCCCGGACCGCATGCGCGCCGGGCTCGGCGATGGTTTTGAGGTTCATAGAGCCGCCAATGTCGAACAAGCTCTGGCCTTCGCCATAGAACACAAACCGAACGGCATCATCATCGACTTAGCCATGCCGAAAATGTCCGGCATCGAACTCTGCCAATCGCTCCGCAGTATCACCTACACCTCCCGTATCCCCATCTTTGCTCTGGTAGAAAAAAACGGCCCAGGTTCGAACTTTTCTAAAGAAGACCTGGGCGTAACCAGTTTTTTCGAAAAGCCGGTGGATATGGAAGAGATCAAAAACAGACTCAACTACGAACTCGAAGGGCAACGCCCGCAACGCCGCGCTCACGTCCGCATCAGGATGCGCACCATCCTGAAACTAAGCGGCACCGATGCCGAAGGCGAACGCTTCGACGAACTGACCGCGACAGAAAACGTCAGTGTCGGCGGATTCCTCTGCAACAGCACAACGAAGCTGGAAGAAAACGCAGTAGTAGAAGTTTACTTAGTCTCCGAAGGCGAACGCCGGGTCGGACGAGCCCGCGTAGCCCGCAAAGAAAAATTCGTAGGCCCGTGGCAGCGATATGGTTTCCAATTCGAAGCCAAGGCCAACCAGTGGGTGGTTCAGGAATAGCCGGCCCCGAAAGGGCGAAAGAGAATCAACTACGCCGCTGATGTCCGTGCCACTGGCACCGTCTTCCGCGGTCCCTTAGGCCAAACCCAAACCGCCACCCGATACAACAACAACGCCGCCAAAATCACCCCATACTGCAAGGGCTTGGTCAAATCCGATTTCACCAACCAGATGTAATGAATCACTCCGGCAATTGCGCTGAAATAAATCAGCCGATGCAACACCTGCCACCGCTTCCCGCCCATCTTGCGAATTGCCCATGCGGTTGATGTCACCGCCAACGGAATCATCAACACAAATCCCGAAAAGCCCACGGTAATAAACCGCCGCTTGGCCACATCCGCCAAAATGTCGGCTAAAACAAAATTCTTATCAAACCAAAGATACGTAAACAGGTGCAGCGTCCCATAAAAAAACGCAAACAACCCCAGCATCCGTCGAAAGCGAATCAGCCAGTTGAGGTGTGTGATTTTCCGCAGAGGCGTGATCGCCAGAGTGATCAGCAAAAACCGCATGGTCCAGTCGCCGGTCGAATGCGTAATGACTTCCAGAGGGTTGGCGCCCAAGCCCTGTCCCCACGAACTCATATCCGTAGGATGGGCCCCAAAAAATCCCCGGGCCAAAATTCCAACCGGCACCAGACACAAAACAAAAACCAGAACTTTGAGCGCGCGAACCATGCGGTTAGAAATATTTTTTCAAATCCATTCCCGAATACATGCTGGCCACCTGATCGTATCCGTTGAACATTAAAGTATCGCGCTTCAAAAATTCGCCCAGACGCCGCTCCTTGGCCTGACTCCACCGCGGATGGTCGACATGCGGATTCACATTGGAATAAAAGCCATACTCGCGCGGAGTAGCATCATTCCACGCAGTAGGCGGCTGATTCTCAACAAAACTAATCTTCACAATCGCTTTGGCCGACTTGAATCCATACTTCCACGGCACAACGATCCGCAGTGGCGCCCCATTCTGGTTGGGCAGAACTTCTCCATACAATCCGAAGCACAGCAAAGTCAGCGGATGCATAGCCTCATCCATCCGCAGTCCCTCGGTGTAAGGCCACCGCAAAACAGAAGTCTGCTGGCCCGGCATCTGCGCCATATCAAAAAGCGTGGTGAACTCCACAAACCTAGCCTTGGGCAGCGGATCGCACTTCTTAATCAACTCGCTAAGCGAAAACCCAATCCAGGGGACAACAATCGACCATCCCTCCACGCATCGGTGCCGGTAGATCCGTTCTTCTGGCGGGGCCAGCGCGATAATCGAATCCACATCCAGCTTCTGCTTCTTCTTGACGGCGCCATCAATGGTCACAGTCCACGGACGAGTCTTAAACTTCGCCGCGAGTGAGGCTGGCTCATACTTGTCGGTCGAAAATTCGTAGTAGTTGTTGTAGTTGGTGATGTCTTTGTAAGGAGTCTGCTTTTCATTGGTAGAAAAGGAGCTCTTCTGCAGATTCGGGATCTTGTCATTCGCCTGCACAACGGTCGACGGAGACCACAATTGCTCCCCGACCAGTGCAGCGCCGGCCAACGCAGACCCAGTCAAAAACTTCCGCCGGTCCATATACCAACTTTTAGGAGTAACTTCCGACGAGCGAATATCAGCCGCTTTTTTGATCAGCATAAAAACCCTTATACATATTCTACGCGCCAGGCCAAAGGCTGGATGTAGTAACCCACTACATACGACGTACAACGAGAGGGAAAGTTTCAGATGAAATGGGGTTCGGATTAGGGCAGCGGCTAGCCCTGCCGAACAAGTGAATTTTGAATGATTTGGCGCCGGAAAGACGAAACAGCAAGAAAACTAAAGCAGCTAACAAGTTGTGCCCCATGGGCGCTTAAAACTCGATGTGGGAGGCCAAACGGCAGGGCTAGCTACTACCCTGATACGAATCTACGACCCCAGCACATCCTGCACCTTGCCCGCCAACGCCTGCAAGGTAAAGGGCTTCTGCAAAAACTCAATCCCGGGTCCGACCACCATGTCTTCCGGGTAGCCTGACACAATCAAAATCTTGGTTTCCGGGTGCGACTCGTTTACCTTAAACCCCAGCTCGCGACCGCCCATTCCGGGCAATACTAAGTCGGAAATTAAAATATCAATTGGCCCGGTATGCGAGAGCGCCATCTGCAAAGCGACATCGCCCTTACCAGTATCTAAAACCGTATAGCCTTGCTTCTCCAACGTAGCCCGCACTAGTTCACGGACTGACTCCTCATCCTCCACCAGCAGGACAGTCCCCGGCTGGCGGGTGACTGACTCACCCATATTTCCCCCTCGAACGGGTCCCAAACTACTTGACTAGAATAATAGATGTAACCCGGGGCCACACGACAGTTACACGAGTAATAAGGCAAAAGCTGTAGAAAGCTCAAATCCCTCAAAGGCTTCCCAATTTACGGAAGCCGAACTTGAATCAAACCCCAGTTTCCTGCCATCTTAAGAGCGGAGGAAGAAAGAAAAATGGCTCACGAACTACCACCCCTACCCTACGACTACGCCGCGCTCGAACCAGTCATCGACACTGCCACCATGAAGCTGCACCATGACATGCATCACGCAGCCTATGTAAAAAATCTAAACGCGGCTCTGGAAAAATATCCGAACCTGCAATCGAAAACCGTGGAAGAGCTGATCAAAGATTTGAACTCCATTCCGGAAGACATCCGCGGAGCCGTCCGCAACAACGGCGGAGGCCATGTCAACCACTCCATGTTCTGGAGGATCATGAAGCAGGGCGGCGGAGGCGAACCCACCGGTGCTATCGCCGACGCAATCAAGAAATCCTTCGGCAGCTTCACCGACCTGAAAACCAAATTCAACGACGCCGGCACAAAACAATTCGGTTCTGGCTGGGCATGGGTCGCGCTGAAGGGTGGAGACCTGCAAGTTCTCAGCACGCCGAACCAGGACAATCCAATGTCGCAAGGCCTGTCGCCAATTTTCGGCAACGACGTGTGGGAGCATGCCTACTACTTGAAATACAACAACCGCCGTCCCGAATATCTGACAGCGTGGTGGAACGTCGTCAACTGGGACGAGATCAACAAGCGTTACGAAGCCGCCAAAGTCGGCAAACTCTAATCGAGAACTGAGACACAGTACAGTCAAACGCGGGACAGCGATGAGCTGTCCCGCAATTGTTCTATGCCGAAAGAGGCAAGTATCGTAATCATAGGAGCCGGAGCCTCCGGCCTGACCGCCGCCTTAGAACTAAAGCGCGCGGGAGTGAACGTCACCATCATCGAAGCCCGCGACCGCATCGGCGGCCGCATGTTCACCAAAAAAGATCCGCGCACCGGTGCAGTTGTCGAGCTGGGAGCCGAGTTCATCCACGGTCGACCGCCGCAAATCTGGAACCTGCTACGTAAGAACAAAATCAGCACCCGCGCCGTGGACGGCGACAACTTCTGCATACAAAACGGTGAACTGTCAGGTTGTGATTTCTTTTCGCAAATCGACCGAGTCTTGGACAAGCTCACGGATCGCCGCCGCGATCAGCCATTCCTCCAATTCCTGCGAAACTACGAGAAGAAAAATCCAATTCCACCTGAGGTTCGCGCTCGCACGCTTCGCTACATCGAAGGCTTCCACGCGGCTGATCCCAGATTGATCAGTATTCATTCGCTGGTGAAGGGAATGCAGGCTGATGAAAACATTGATGGCGAACAGGCTTACAGAATCAGGAAAGGCTATCAGGAACTTCTAAACGTATTTCAGAGTCGCATCGAAGACGTAACCATTGATCTCAATACTCAAGTTGAGCAAATTAGCTGGAACCAGGGTGAAGTAAGAATCACTGCACGCGCCAAATCGAAGAGAAAAATTTACCAAGCATCTCAGGTGTTAATCACCGTATCGCTCGCGGTTCTGCAATCCAAATCGATAAAGTTCGCGCCGTCTCTGCCAGTACAAAAACGTCAGGCGCTATCGAAACTGGCCATGGGCAAAGTCATCCGCGTAACGCTCTGTTTCCGAGAACGCTTCTGGGAAAACCTCCGCCTAAACAAGAAATCTCTTTCCAAACTAAGTTTCCTGTTCTCCGACGACAAACTATTCCCCACGTGGTGGACGCAAATGCCCGGTAAAACGCCGGTGATTGTAGGCTGGGCGCCATTCCACGCCGCTGATCAACTAAGCGGCGATAGCCTCGATGCCATCACCAACAAAGCGACCCGCACGCTATCAACCCTGTTGCACATCGGTCATCGTGATCTCCAAAATTTGTTGTCCGCCTCCTATTTCTATGACTGGGAAGACGACCCATTCTCCCGCGGCGCCTACAGCTACGTGAAAGTCGGCGGAGGCCACGCGCAACAAGATTTGGCCAAGCCGATCGCCAACAGGCTGTTTTTCGCCGGAGAAGCCAGCGACATTACCGGCTACAATGGCACGGTCCACGGAGCCATGGCCAGCGGCCAGCGCGCCGCCGAGGAGATTATCCGCGCAATCTCTGGACCGTAGGCTAATCTACTAACACGTAATCGCCATGACCCAGCCCCCAGGCGACAACAACGTTATCGAATTCTCCCACGTGTCCTTTCGCCTGTCGGACGGCCGCGAACTGATACGCAATCTGAATCTCACCATCCTCCGTGGGGAAACACTGGTCCTGCTGGGCCGCAGCGGCTCCGGCAAAACCACGACATTGAAACTGATCAACAATTTGCTGGCCCCAACCGACGGAACCCTAAGCGTTGACGGCAAACCTACAAAAGATTGGGACGTGATCCGCCTGCGCCGCATGATCGGCTATGTAATCCAGGAAACCGGCCTGTTTCCGCACTTCACCGTGGCTCGCAACATCGCCTTGGTTCCATCCATCGAGAAATGGTCCGCCGAAAAAATCCAAGCGCGCGTAGACGAAATGCTGCAACTGGTAGGGCTCGGCGCCCAATTAGCCAGGCGATATCCGCGCGAACTCTCCGGGGGACAACGCCAGCGAATCGGCGTAGCCCGCGCCCTTGCCGCCGACCCGCCAATTCTTCTGATGGACGAACCCTTCGGCGCACTCGACCCCATCACCCGAGCTGAGCTGCAACATGAATTCATCGCGCTACAACAGAGACTGCGTAAAACGGTAGTATTCGTCACGCATGACCTGCGCGAAGCTCTTTTGCTGGCAAGCCGCATTGCCTTGATGGAGGAAGGAAAGCTAATCGCCCTGCTACCGCCAAAAGATTTTTTGCAATCGCCCGACCCGTTGGTCAGAAAATACGTGGCCGCATTCGGCAACGGAGAATTAAAAACGTAGCTCCGGCGTCTGGCCTTGAGGTTTTCAAATGAACGTTTGGCAATTCATAGCGCAAAACTCAGATCAGGTTCTACACCTGACGCTCGAACACCTATGGCTGGCAGGATTCTCCACGTTTTTAGCAGCCCTAGTAGCCATCCCACTCGGCATCCTGATCTCCCGCAAGCCAATCTGGAATAAACCAGTCATTGGCAGCGCCAACATTATTCAAACGATCCCAAGCCTAGCTCTATTCGGATTTCTGCTGCCCGCTCCGTGGATCGGTGAACGCGCCGACCGCCTCGCGATTCTGGCGCTCGCCCTGTACGCACTTCTCCCACTCATCCGCAACACGTACGTGGGAATCAAAAGCGTAGATCCTGCAGTCATAGAGGCGGGACGAGGCATGGGCATGACCGACGCTCAGATCCTCTGGCAAGTGGAGTTACCGTTGTCGTTAAGCGTAATCATCGCTGGCCTTAGAGTAGCCGTAGTGCTTTCAATCGGCATCGCAACCATTGCAGCAGCTATAGGCGCCGGTGGCTTGGGAGAATTCATCTTCAGAGGACTAGCGATGGTCAACAACGCAGTGATCTTGGCAGGAGCAATCCCTGCAGCATTGCTTGCGATCACAGCCGATGCCAGCCTGGGCTGGCTAGAAAAACGCCTGACGGCACATTAGCTGAAACATACAAGGAAGCGAACGACCAAAAGTGCGCAGCGGAAGGGTGGAGCGGGGCTTGCAAGCCCTGCGGTTTAAGTAGGATTAAAGCTGGGCTTTAGCCTCCGAGGTACTTTCCTCAAACCGGAATGAAAAAACTGCTCTCTACTCTCTTACTGACTACCGTATTACTCTCCTGCGGCCCGCCGCGCACCGACCGCATAGTAATCGGCACCAAAAATTTCACCGAACAACTAATCCTCGGAGAAATCTTCGCCCAGCAAATCGAAAATAAGACTCACCTGAAAGTAGACCGCCGTTTCTATCTGGCTGGCACCTACATCTGCCACCAATCCATCCTCGCCGGACGCATCGATATCTACCCCGAATACACCGGCACAGCTCTAACCGCCATTCTGAAACAACCGCCAGGAGGCACAAAACAAGAGGTCTACAACGAAATCAAATCCGAGTATGCCAAGCATTTCAAGCTGGCGATAGGCCAACCACTGGGTTTCAACGACACCTTCGCCATGCAAATCCGCGGAGAAGATGCACGCAAGCTAAATATACGAACCATCTCCGAAGCGGCAAAATACTCCCCACTCTGGCACGCAGGCTTCGGCTACGAATTCATGGAGCGCCCCGACGGCTACAAAGGCCTAGCCCAAACCTACAACCTCCACTTCGCTGAAGAGCCGCGCATTATGGATTTAGGCCTGCTTGCCCGTTCTTTGAAGGAAAAACGAGTAGACATTACTGCCGGAAATAGCACCGATGGCCTGATCTACGCCTTCGATTTCTATGTTCTCGAAGACGACCGTCACTATTTCCCGCCGTATGAGGCGGTTCCGGTGATGCGAGAACAGATGTTGAACAAACATCCGGAGGTGAAACAGATCGTGGACGAACTGACGGGAAAAATCACTGAAGAAGACATGCGCCAGCTCAACTACGCCATTGACGGCCAGCACCGCAATGTCACCGAGATCGTGAGCGAATTCCTCAAGAAGAAAAATCTAAAATGAAAAGGCTCTGAAGCAAGCTTCCAGAGCCTTTTGTTCGCCGGAAAAATTTACAGCTTAGCCGCAAGCAGATCGATCTTCTCAATGCTGGGCGGCTTAGCCAAAAGCTCGCCTGCTTTCGCCATGAGTGCTTTGGCAACTTCACCGGAAAGATGCGCCTGTCTTCCACGGTCATCGGGAAACGCATCAAAGATTCCAAACGTCGATGAATTCATGCGGATCGCGAACCACGCAACCGTCTCCGGTTCCTGCTGCACCACCGCCAGCCCACTCTTCAAAAAATTCTCAACATCTTTTTCTTTGCCCGGTTTGGCTTCTAACCGGACCCACAATGCAACCGTCACATTTGCCATGATTTCTCCTTAGTAAAGACAAGCCCACCAGTTGGATGCGCGAGCGGCAAATTTGTCTCGTCATTTCCAAGATTTCGCATTCTGCATTTTCTGTGCACCACGTGTGGAAATCCGGTCTTGCATTTTCGTCTGAAATTATCTAGCCGCCGCAAAGAGCTACGTAATGCCGCTCCCGGCGCAACCTTGCAACCGTTTCTTCATCCTTGTTCATCCGTGAAAATTCGTGGCCAAAAATTTCACACTGCACCAACAATGTGTAATTGACCTCTCAGTTTTGTTTGCGTAGATTCTTCCTCACGTTCAAAGCAAAAAAAGTCCAGCCTGGACTGGTGAGAGAAATTGCCAACAGGAAAGCAGACAGAGTTGGGGCTGAGCATTCCCCAAGAGCAGGCGCACGTGAAAAAAATTGAAAGCGAATGGAATATCTATCGCACCCGCTTCCTGATCAAAGCAAAAAAATTGACCAAGCCATTCAAATTCGTAGATGCACTCGGCCGCGAGCACCAAGGCAGAAAGGGCGACTATCTAATGGAGTGGTGCGATGGCATGCGCCGCATTGCACCGAAGAAAATTTTCGAAGACGTCTACGTTCCTATGGATACGGTTAGACCCAATGATGTAGTCACTCTGACTCCTTCGAAAAAATTCCCGGTCATGTCCGTGAATTCAACCACAACCCTGCGCCGCCAGCCCAGCGCTTAACAAGTGTTACAGGCATGTGAATTTCCTGTGGACGGCGAAAGCTGATATGGCCCGTTCGGGCCGTCTCTACAGGGTATACAATAGGTAGTGATATTCCCTTGACAGCCACTACAGGCGGGAGTACTTTTACCACCCACAGGGGTTAGAAATCCGCCGGTCAGAAGAGACGGATTTGCAATAAAACTTGCGGACGCTCGGCCAGAGGTGACCCCGCGCCCACAACAACTTACAAAGACTCCCACCCACTGAGAGTGGAAGCTTTGGCTAAGCGGTGAATGCGTTTCCTTGATCCAAGCTCCGGGCATCCGGACCTCCCCCAAGGAAGCAATCAGGGTAGGTTTGACAAGCAAAGAGTCTGTGTAAAAAGAGCCTCTTTCCGAGGATGTGAGCAGTGTCGTCTCTAACCGGTCGCGAGAAAGGAACATTGATGGAAACTTTGGCCCAACTAGTGAATGAATCGCTGGCAAGAAACGGCATGGCTCCAAGCCTGGACCATCGCCTTCTGGAGTGGTCTTGTTGGTTCAAGATGGACTCCAGTGACAGCGCATTACTAGTTCCTGCCAAGCCGGGCGTCTTCGCCTTAGGAGAAGAAGTCTGCACTCCCGAAGAAAACGGCCCGGAAGGCAAGCGCATGCTGGCCTTGTTTCAGATTTCTCAGGCCGATGACTTGGGCATGACCCTAGGACGCATGTTCCTCCCCGGCAACATGTTGCGTGAGCGCCTCGAGACAGGCCACTGCTTCGCGCGCTACACCATAATAGAAGATGCAACCCAGCGCCAAAGCGCGCTGGTAGCCCTACAGAAGTGGATGCAGAGTACCTCCGAGGTAGCCTCAGCAGCATAACAAACAGGTAGGGACAGACGCCATCGTCTGTCCAGCCGCGAAGCGGCGTTTTTGGTTTTTGAATTTCGCTTTTGAATTTAGCCGCAAAGCGGCGAAAAATTGCAGCCTAGGGCGCAAGTCCTAAATGAAAAGCCCGAAAGGGCGAAAAGAAAAACTAGCGGTGAAATACAGCAACACCGCGAATGAGCGGATCCCCAGAATCCGCGAGAAAATAGCTAAGGGAGAAACAGAGCGATGTCCGAGGTACTAACTAACCGAGCCCCCAATACTGCCGCCGAGGCCGCCTCGACGACCGCCGCCACCCCGTCTAAGCAGAAGGCACATGGCCTAACCTTCCGCCGCTTCTTCACCAAGCCCGGAGTCCATCCCTACGACGAAATCGAATGGGAGCTCCGCGACGCCACCATCACCGACTCGAAGGGTGGAATCATCTTCGAGCAGAAAGACGTCGAGGTCCCCAAGGACTGGTCGATGACCGCGACTAATATCGTCGCCTCCAAATATCTCCACGGAACGCTGGGAACCGAAGAACGCGAAAAAGGCGTCCGCCAGTTGATCAGCCGAGTAGCCGAAACCATCCGCGACTGGGGATTAGCCCAAGGCTACTTCCACACGCCAGAAGACGGCGCAACGTTCCACGACGAGCTGACTCACATCCTGGTCCGCCAGTACGCGGCCTTCAATTCGCCGGTATGGTTCAACGTGGGCTGCGACCGCATCGAGCCCAACTCCGACGGCCGCAACTGGCACTGGAACGCGACGACCGAAAATGTCGAATTCGGAGTGACAGGCTACAAAAAGCCGCAGTGCTCCGCTTGCTTCATTAACTCGGTGCAGGATTCTCTGGACTCCATCCTCACGCTCGCCAAGACCGAAGGCATGCTCTTCAAGTGGGGATCAGGCACAGGCACCAATCTTTCGACGCTGCGTTCGTCCACTGAAAACCTCAGTGGCGGCGGCACCGCCAGCGGCCCGCTCAGCTTCATGAAAGGTTTCGACGCTTTCGCCGGAGTCATCAAGTCAGGAGGCAAAACCCGTCGCGCCGCAAAAATGGTCATCCTGAACGTCGAGCACCCGGATATCATCGACTTCATCGAGTGCAAACAGAAAGAAGAAGCCAAAGCCCACGCGCTGATGGCCGCTGGATACGACGGGTCTTCCCCGGATTCGGACGCCTATAGCTCCATCTTCTTCCAGAACGCCAACAACTCCGTCCGCGTCACCGATGATTTCATGTACTCGGTAGTCCGCGACAACGGCTTTACCACCAAAGCAGTCAAAGACGGACGCGCCATGCAGACCTTCAAAGCCAAGGAACTACTCAACAAAATTTCCGACGCCACCTGGCACTGCGGCGACCCAGGCATGCAGTACGACACCACAATCAACCGCTGGCACACCAGCAAAAACACGGCAAGAATCAATGCCTCGAATCCTTGCAGCGAGTACATGTTCCTCGATGACTCAGCCTGCAACCTGGCTAGTTTGAATCTGCTGAAGTTCGCGCCTAACGGCACATTCGAAGTAGAAGCCTATCGCCACGCAGTAGACATCCTGATCACCGCGCAGGAAATCATTGTAGACAACGCCGGCTACCCGACTGAGCAGATCATGCGCAACTCGCACGACTACCGTCCGCTGGGCTTGGGCTACGCAAACCTGGGCGCACTGCTGATGGCAACGGGCCTGCCATACGACTCCGACGCCGGACGCGACTACGCCGCCTGCGTCACCGCAATCATGTGCGGCCAGGCGTACTTGCAAAGTTCAAAGATCGCCGAGCTCTCGGAACCGCTGGCTCCAGCTACAGAAGCCACAAAGAAAGGCCTGGGCGAAACCAATCTAGGCTCAAATGCCATGCCCGGAGCCGCCTGCCCCGGCTGGTACATCAACCGCGAACCATTCCTGGATGTCATTCGCATGCACCGCGCCAGCGTAAACAACATCAACAAAACCAATGTCCCCAGCGCGTTATACGAAGCCAGCAAACAATGCTGGGACGAAGCCCTGGCCCATGGCGAAAAGCACGGCTACCGCAACTCGCAAGTCACGGTCCTAGCTCCAACCGGAACAATCGGATTCATGATGGATTGCGATACTACTGGGATTGAGCCGGATCTTGCGCTGGTGAAGTACAAGAAGCTAGTTGGTGGCGGGATGATTAAGATTGTTAACAATACCGTCCCGACTGCTTTATTCAAGCTTGGCTATAACCATGAGCAGGCGGATGCGATTGTGTCTTACATTGACGCGACTGGAACCATCGAGGGTGCGCCGGGAGTGAAAGACGATCATCTTGCGGTGTTTGATTGCTCGTTTAAGCCGGCGAAGGGAACCCGCTCTATCCACTACATGGGTCACCTGAAGATGATGGCGGCGGCGCAGCCATTTATCTCCGGCGCGATTTCGAAGACGGTCAACCTGCCGGAAAACGCGTCGGTTGAGGACATCTCGGAAGCTTACCTTCAGGCCTGGAAGCTGGGCTTGAAGGCGGTGGCCATCTATCGCGATGGCTGCAAGAAGTCGCAGCCGCTGTCGGCTGCTGGAACCAAAACCGCCGAGAGCGGAGCAGGTTCCGCCTCCGCCCAAGCCGTTACCTTGGCAACGCTTGAGCAGGACCTCAACGCGCCGCCGCGTGCGGTGCGTCACCGCCTGCCCGACGAGCGCATGTCGGTCACGCACAAGTTCGACGTCGGCGGACACGAGGGCTACATTATCGTCGGCCTCTATCCTGACGGCGAGCCCGGAGAAATCTTCGTCACCATGGCGAAGGAAGGCTCCACCGTCTCCGGCCTCATGGACAGCTTCGCTTGCGCCGTCTCCATCGCGCTGCAACACGGCGTGCCGCTGAAACTGCTGTGCGAAAAATTCGCCCACACCCGCTTCGAGCCCAGTGGCTGGAGCAAAACTCCGGAGATCGGCTTCGCCAAGTCGATCATGGACTACATCTTCCGCTGGCTCCAGATCCGCTTCCTCACCGGACAGCAACAACTGCTGTTCGAAAACCTGAGGCCGCGGCTGAACGGGATCAGCACACCGGTGGAGAGTCTTGGGCCAGCGACCAGCGACCGGGGGCCAGCGACGAATTCAGTCCACGCCGCCGATGCATTGGCCAGCATGATCGATCTGGGAGATGCTCCCAGCTGTCACGTCTGCGGCTCGATCATGGTGAGAAATGGGAGCTGCTACAAGTGCATGAGCTGCGGCTCGACTTCGGGATGCAGCTAGATTTCAGTTGTCATTCGCGTTGTTTGCGGTGAGGAATCTGTTGTGGGTTTTCGCTGATGCCAGATAAGTAGTATCGGAATCCAGGGACCTACAACCAAAATTTAAGAACGTACGGTGAGGGGGACACGGCACGCTGTGTCCCCTTTTTCCTTGGAGCTATCAACAATCCCTTGCGGGGCGTGGGTCGAAGGTCGGCTGACCCACGGATTACGCCGTGGGCTGCATTATGTCGCTCCTCCGGAGCTGGAGTGCGGCTATCCCGGAGGGACACATCCCGCATCCTACGACCGGGCCCCGTCTGTACTCCTGTCCTTCAAAATATCCGTAAAGAGGAGCTGCTATGTTCGGTTCCAGTCTTAGGTCGGCCGCATCTGTGCTGCTTTTCCTGAGTTTCTCCCCAACATCCGCACTTGCTACGATCGAGCTTCCAGCGATACCTCTGTCCCAAACAACATCGGGCGCGAGTGTCGCCTCAGAAAAGAGTCAGTCGGACAGCGATAAGTCGACCTCTACGGCTACGCCAGTATCTTCCGACGCCCAGGCATCGCCAGCAGCCCAGGAGAGCGATCCCCTAAAGCGGCCTTTGCCGGATAAAAAGAAGAGGTTTGGCAAGCAGTCCAAGGAAGGGTCGGCGTACACCCACTGGGTGGATGACGAAGTGCCGTGGATCATCACTGACGAAGAGCGGGCGGCGTTCAAGTTGCTGTCCAACGATGCGGAGCGGGAAAAGTTTATCGAGCACTTCTGGGACCTGCGCGATCCCACGCCCGCGACGGTTGAGAACGAATTTCGCGATGAGTACTATCGGCGGGTCATGTATGCGAACGAGCGCTTCAGTGCCGGCATCCCTGGACCGAAGACGGACCGAGGGCGGATTTACATTGTTTATGGACCGCCGGATGAGATTGAATCGCATCCGTCGGGTGGGACCTACGATTACCCGCAAAAACAGGGCGGGGGTGCAACGCAAACTTTTCCCTTCGAAACCTGGCGCTACCGATATATCTCGGATGTTGGCTCAGATATCGTAATTGAGTTCGTAGACTCGTGCATGTGCGGCGACTATCACATGACGATGGATCCAAATGAGAAAGACGCACTGGCGCATACTCCGTCGGGACAGCAACGGCTGCAGAATGCACAGAAGGACAACACGAAAATATTCGACGACCTCGACCGTTTCGCAAGACTGAGCCGCCCGCCGAAGTTCAAAGACCTGCAGGCAATCGTCACACACAAAATTGACTATCACACCATGCCGTTCGAGGTGCTGACCAACTACGTGAGAGCAACCAGCAACGTTACACTCGTTCCGCTCACGCTTCAGGTTAAGAACGAGGACATGACTTATAAGAGCGAAAACGGAGTGGCACGTGGAGCGGTCAATATTTATGGACAGGTGAGCACGCTCGGCGGAAGGATTGCCACGACTTTTGAGGATACCGTGCAGATGGATGTTCCTCAGAATGTTTTGCCGAATATGTTGGGCAGAGCGTCGGTCTACGGCAATTCTCTTCCCCTTGCACCTGGGCGGTACCTACTCGAGATCGTCGTAAAGGACCTGTACAGCGATCATGTCGGAACATGGCGCCAAAGCCTGGAAGTACCGAACTTCGATGAAGAGCTTTCTGCATCGTCGGTGATTCTTGCAGACAAGATGGAACGAGTACCCGCAAGAGACGTGGGTCATGGACCCTTTGTGATCGGGGACACGCTGGTGCGGCCACGGGTTCCCAGTACGACGTCCAAACCCGCAGTCTTCAAGCGCGGCGAAATGCTCAACGTTTGGATGCAGATCTATAACCTGGCCGTGGACGAGAAGGACGGCAAGTCCGATGCGAACGTGGAGTTCGACGTCGTTCAGGAAGGGACAAAGAAAACAGTCCTACATGGGAGGCAACCCGTAGAGACCACGCGTCGGGCTGTACATCAGCTTACGCTCCAAAAGACATTCTCCGCCAATGAACTCGAGCCCGGCATCTACCGATTGAAAGTGCATGTGCGGGACCAGATCGCGAAACAGGGAGTCGAGCCCGAAGCCGTATTTGCGATCGAGTAGCCACTCTTATACCGCGACAAGGATGGGCATCCTCTGGTTTATCCGAAGATATTTCTGTTTAGGAAGTCGTTTCTAAATTTTCCTTTTGGGTCATACTTTTTGACTAGCTCGATGAAGTCCGGCATCTTCATGTAGATCTCTTTCAGCGTTGCCGGGCTTATCGTGAACAGTTTTCCCCAATGTGGTCTGGCTTTGTAGGGCGCTAGCTCTTTTTCGATCACGGGGAGCAGTTTGCTTACGTTGGGCCAGTCCTGCTTCCATGTGAAGTGGATGGCTACGCAGGGTTGTTTGTAGGCTGGGCTCATCCAGAGGTTGTCGGCGGCGATGGTGCGGATTTCCGAGATCATCAAGTGCGGCGTGATCTGGTCGCGCAGGCGTTCGACGGCGAGGATGGCATCGACTGCGTTTTGTCTCGGGACGAAAAATTCGGATTGCAGTTCTTTGCCGGCGCTCGGGGTGAAGCCCATGCGGAAGTGTGGAAGGCGCTCATACCAGGGGCCGGGGACTCCTAGTTGTTCGGTGCAGTTTTCGGCGGAAAGTTCGACGATTGGGTGAAGATTTTTTGTAGCTGGCGTGCTGCCGTAGAAATCTTTAGGCGCGGAGAATTCTTGGCCTGGTTCAGTGCGGCTTTTGATCCAGACTTCGGAGAATTTTTGGTTTTGCCAGTCAGTGAACAGGCTGATACTGTAGGCGCTTGCTTCGATCGCGTCGAAATGTTCTTTGAATTGCGCGAGCGGGAGATTTTCGTAGACCCACTGTTTCATCGTGTACGTCGGTTGGATGTCGAGCGTGACTTTTGTTATCACGCCTAACGCGCCGAGACCTACAACTGCGCCGTGAAAAGTGTCCCCGTCTTTATCGCGGGAAAGTTTTACGACATCGCCTGCGGCGTTGATGAATTCGAGCGCGGCTACCGCGGATGACAAGTTGCCGTTCTTTTCTCCTGATCCATGGGTGGCGGTGCTGCACGCACCGGCGATGGAGATGTGTGGGAGTGATGCCAGATTGTGAAGGGCGAATCCCTTGCTGTCTAAATAAGGAGCCAGCTTGCCATAGCTGATGCCCGATTCCACCGTCACTGTTTTCGCTTGGGCATCAATCGCTACCACTTGATCGATCTGTCGGAGGGAGAGCAATTCATCCTTGCTGTCAGCGATGTTGTTAAAGCAGTGTCTGGTGCCGAGGACTTT
>Ga0068858_100000875_pt1 | contig 31176 bp, 28 predicted proteins | sample KBSSwiS12_FD_66589 | JGI IMG/M metagenome (GOLD analysis project Ga0068858, IMG submission 66589) | Switchgrass rhizosphere microbial communities from Kellogg Biological Station, Michigan, USA - KBS Switchgrass S1-2 | ecosystem: Host-associated > Plants > Roots > Rhizosphere > Soil ... | reverse complement strand
CGAGGAATCCAAGCTGCGCACTGCCGAACGCATTGTCAACCTGCTCGCGGCGTTCTGCATTGTGAGTTGGCGCATCTTCTGGCTGACGATGGCCAATCGTGTGACGCCAACGGCCTCTCCCAAGGCGGGGTTAACGCTTACAGTGATTCCGTTAAGTTGCTTATGACCCTACCCGGTGTCGGCGTCGCCACCGCTCAAGCCATAGTAGCCGCGATCGGAGATATCTCGCGCTTCGAGACGGCCGACAAACTGGCGGCCTACTTCGGACTCGTCCCTTCCGTACACCAGAGCACTGACCACGCCTATCATGAGCGTATCACCAAGCAGGGCAACAGCAATGTCCGTTGGCTGTTGGTCGAAGTCGCCCACCATGCCGGTCGTCACCCCGGACCTCTCGGGCATCAGTTCACTCGTTTGGCACGCAAGAAGGGCGTCCCGGTTGCCCGCGTCGCTATCGCACGCAAGCTCGCTATCCTCGCCTGGCACCTGTTGACCAAGAACGAGCCCTATCGCTATGCGTTGCCAGCCAGTACTGAACACAAATTGGCCGAGCTGCGCCGCTCGCAGGGAATCCGTCATCGCTTGGGTCCCGAGAAAGGCCAACCGCAGCTACCAAAGAAATCTTATCAACGAGTCCGAGTGCAGCGCGGACTCGACGAAGTCCTGACTACCGAAAGTTTACCTCTCAGCGCAACTGGGAAGTTGGTTCACGGATTACAACGAGTTTCATCTGCGATTGGAGTCACCTCGCGAGTTCATCTGCAGCTATCTTTCAATCCTCACCGCGTCGAGTCGAATAGTGGCAACCCCCGTCTCGTGGCCACCGTACTAGAGCCCTGGCATCACCAACTTGGATCGCCGCCGTCAAAGTGAAGTCCGGTAACGACGTAGCCATTTAAGAGTGGAGTTGCACCATTCCGAAAATGGGCTAACTTTTCCTGTGAGTCAAAAGGGTAGTCCTGTTGTCTTTATAATCGGAAAACAGCTAAACAGTTGATCCGTTACTTCATAGTATGGGATAAATTTGACATCGGTGCTTCCAAAGTCAACACTGAAATGCAGCGGCTCTCCTTCAACAGCCCTCAATCTGGGAACAATTTCGTTCGGCTGTGTCGCACTCGCTAAAATAACCTCAAACTCAGCGGCCCCGACAGCTGCCATCAGTAAGGGCCCATACTCTAAGGCGTAGCGCTCGCGCCCTTGAGTTTGATCCGTTCCTGTGTACTTCGTTAGCTTGAATCCCAAAGGCAAATTGAATTTAATCACATCACCATCTCTCCATTCACGATTGAGCGTGACGAATGTACCACCAACTGCGGTTTCAAATTGCTCGCGATTCAGCTCGAAACTCACCGCGCTCTGAGCCCATGAAGGCACGCGTATTCGAATGGATGCCATCATCGGCGCTGAGACATGTATCGCTATCGTGATTAGAGGATTGCGTGGAAAGCCGCTTTTCATCTTGAGGTGCAAGACGCCTCCATTTCGCTTACATGTGATACTTGAAGGCTCGTAAAGGTTCACAGTAATGCCGTCGTCCGTCAAAGTATAGATATACTGCGGCAGTCCTCCTAGAATGCGAGTAGCTTGCCCCTCACAGCATGTGTTCACATGTTGGGGCGGTTCCTTTTGGCCGAGCAGAGCCGTGAAATATCGAATCCCTCTGGATCCGCCTTGATTTGCGAGAATGACGTTGTAAAGTGATTTCTCAATCTCTGTTATGTACTTTTCCTGATTCGGAAAAATCAAATGTAACCGTTGGTTGAGTTTTATCCAGAATGCGCTTCCGCATGTTTCCCCTAGCTTCTCATACAGCCCGTTTGATTTCGGAAAGTTTTCTCGAAGCTCAACAATCGAGAAGCTACCACCAATTTGCTGCCAGTTTTCCCGAAATAGATCCCAGGCACCGAGTACAGCCCTTAAATATCGTTCATCCCCTGTAGCTCGAAAAAGATCGAGATAAGCTTCGACATTCGTAATTAGGTAAACGTGTGGGCGATCATACGGATACTGCCAGATCGCATCGGTTCGCCGTGCGGCTAGATCTTCAATCCAATAATTCTCTTGGAAATATCGTTGCAGCACCTGAATATCCTCAGGCTTGCCCACCGGCGAAAAGAACATACGTGTATTGGCAACCATGCCTTGGCCTCCCTGCACAGCTTCCCGCAACGCCCGCGGCAGATAGGGCATGTGGTTGTACCAGTCGTAATAGCCTCTCAGCAACTCGAACGCCAGCGGCTCGCCGCAATATCCCGCATCGACTAATCCGTGAGTTAGCCAAGCTCGGGTATAAGCGCCGCGCTCAGAATAGAAGAAGCTGTCCTCTGGGTAAGCCATAATGTAGCCATTCTGTTGCCGGCATTCTGCTATGCCCTGAATCACTTTTCTCAGCCGCTTACGCAATTCGGGGTGTTCTACCCAGTTCAAAGTATTCGCCGCCCCCATCAAGAACCGGCCAGCGTTTGAACCAGGCAGGGCCTCATCCCAAAATGGTTCCGTTTTACGATCGGACCTCGGAAGTTTGATGCCGCTACGGCGCCGGAACGGAATTAGCAAATCCTCTTCACTGTAAACCTCAAGGAGATATACGATATTTTGTTCGAACGCTCGCTGAAAAGACCCACCATGGAGGGTCACATCGGTTGAAGGTGACAGCGCAGTCGCATGAAGCGGCCGCCATGTCGCATGTTGGGTTACGTTAGCAGGATTGTCGGTGATGAGTCCTTCCCCTTGGGGCCGGACAGCGCGAGTCAGCTGTTGCGCGTCCTCTGAATTACCGAGCACCGAATCTACGTAGACCATCCTTCCTGCGGCAAGGTCTAAGTCGGCGGAAATAACCTCGATTTTCGCAAGACAGAAGTAGAAGAATGATAGGAGTGGTTCAATCCTCGGCAGTGTCTCTTTAGGAAAAAATTGGAGGAATGTCGCATGTTTCTTCTTACGAAGTCGGGTGACATAAACGCGAACGTACCGGGCTACCTTCGGCTCCGTACCAAACTGCACTATGCAATCATCAGGATCAGGATAGTCGTACTCCGACCAGTCAGCGATCGTTTGGAAGGTGTTATCGTCACCGCCCTCAGAACAGTCAATACGAAATCGCAGCGGGAAGCCGTCTCCCGCGATCAGATGCCCCTTCATTGGATACAATTTCACCGAATTAAATGGCTGCACGCTGCCGAGGTCAATCTTTGCCCATGTAACGACATCAGGGACACTGGAATGTCTCGACCTGTACGGACGAAAGAATGACCCTTCCGCGGCTGCCATCCGTTCGCCGGTGGCCCCAGGAAGATCGGTAAGAGGAACAGACGCCTGAGCCATCGACATCTGCATCAACGGAAAACTCGAGTGGAGAGAGATTCCTCCAATCAGTGCATTGCGGATCAGATTGCGGCGAGTTATGCGGTTGCACTTGCCCATCTGCCACCTCGAATTTCCTTAAGGGTATGGGGTGTCAGACGGATTCACTGAATATTTCCGTTATTGAGTGCGCCTAGCACCACTGAACTGGGCGCTCTGCCCAACACGTCCCCGCCAACCATCCCCCCTCCACATACATCGTCTGCCCCGTGATAAACGAGCCCGCCTCCGACGCCAGCAATAATAACATTCCAATAAGCTCCTCCGGGTACCCCGGTCTCTGCATTAAGCATCGATTTAGAATCCAACTCTCCTTCTGCGGATCATCCCACAGGGGCTTTGACAGCGGCGTCAGCATAAAGCCCGGACAAATCGCATTCACGCGAATCCGATACTCCGCCCACTCAATCGACATCGACTTGGCAAGCTGACACAACGCCGCCTTATGCGCGCCATAAACCGAAACCCCCTGTAACCCAATTGCGTTATTCAACGACCCAATGTGAATGATCGATCCGCCACCACGGCGTGTCGCAATAGTCTTTGCCACCGCCCGAGACAGCTCATAGGGCAATCGCAAGTCTACTGTGGAAATCAGATCCCAGCTTTGGCGAGAGACTTCGAAGATCGGTTCGCGCCTATTGGTACCGGCGTTGTTGATCAAGATGTCGACACGCCCGAACTCCGTGAGCGCAGCCTCAACAATCCGCTCCGCGGCATCGCTGTCGGTGAGATCGCACTGATGCCCCCGAGCTTCGGCGCCCGATTTACGAATAACATCAGCGACCTCCTGAGTCGAGCTCCTCGGATGGTCTGTCATGAAGACACGAGCCCCGGCGGCCGCAAGCCCCGCTGAAAACCAAGCCCCCAAGCCTCCGCCCGCCCCCGTCACGATGGCAACCTTGTCCTTCAACCCAAACAGGGTCTCTGGCCGCATTGCAGCCATTGCTTGAGTATCGAGAGACCGCAATTTCCAGTCGCTGCTCATACTGATTCCTTTGTAGGCTTCAACGAGTCCAGGACGGCCCTTGATGTGAATCGATTTTGTACCGCTCGATAGCGGATTCGACGACAGAGCTCGACACCAAACTTCGCTCGGCTAATGTATGAAGCGCCGTCACCGCGATGTGGTATCTGTCGACTTCGAAGAAGCGCCGCAACGCGCCGCGCGTATCACTTCGCCCAAAGCCATCTGTTCCTAGCGCCACAAACGGCTGATCGACGTAGGCGCTGATGAGGTGAGGATAGGCAACGACATAGTCAGTCGCAGCCACGATCGGGAATGGTTCTGACAGACACGTGCTGAGATGACTCTTGCGCTGCGGCTGGGAAGGATGAAGCCGGTTGTACCGGCTCACCTCGCGCGCTCCGCGGGCAAGCTCACTGAAACTCGTCACGCTCCACGCAATGCTCGCGATCTGCCACTCCTTGGACAATAAGTCAGCGGCGGCAATCGCCTCCCGCATGATCGCGCCAGATCCTAGCAGATGCACGGATGCCTTTGCGCCCGCGGGGACGCTGCGAGCGAATTCGTACATTCCCTTAATGACAGCCTCGTGCGCATCTGGTGGCAAATCAGGCTGCTCGTAGTTCTCGTTCATCGCGGTGATGTAGTAGAAGAGGTCTGTTCCCTCTTCCACCATCTCTCTGGCGCCGTGGTCCAGAATCACGGCAAGTTCACCCGCGAAGGCAGGGTCGTATGCTCGGCAGTTGGTGATGGTCGCCGCGACCACGTGGCTCGTACCATCCTGGTGCTGCAGACCTTCTCCGCTCAAAGTGGTACGACCGGCTGTCGCTCCAATGAGAAACCCACGAGCGCGCTGGTCCGCGGCCGCCCAAATTAAATCCCCAACTCGTTGGAACCCGAACATTGAGTAGAAAATGTAGATTGGCAACAGAGGGAGGTCGTGTACGCTGTAGGACGTCGATGCAGCGACCCAAGAGGACAGCGCGCCAGCTTCTGTGATGCCTTCTTCGAGGAGTTGGCCATCGCGCTTCTCGTGATAGGCCAGCAATGATCCAGCATCCTCTGGATGATAGAGCTGCCCCACAGGCGAATAGATTCCTATCTGTCGGAACAAGCTAGCCATACCGAACGTTCGGGCCTCGTCCGCTACGATTGGAACGATTCGAGGTCCGAGCGCCTTGTCCTTCAGTAGACCACTGAGGAGGCGTACCGCTGCCATCGTTGTCGACATCGACTTCTTTTCAGGCTGCAGCGCGAAACGTGCATATGTTTCGAGAGGCGGTATCTTCAGGCTGGCGGAGCCACGGCGACGCGCTGGTATCGGGCCACCCAACGCAGCGCGTCTCTCCCGCAGATAAATTATTTCTGGCGAATCTGCTGGAGGGCGGTAGAATTCGAGGTTGGCAATTTGCTCGTCAGTCAGCGGTAGGTGGAATCTGTCACGCATGTAGCGCAGATCTTCAACACTCAGAATCTTCTGCTGATGCGACGTCATTCGCGACTCCGCCGCGCGCCCCATTCCGTATCCCTTCTTGGTCTTAGCGAGGATGACGGTCGGTCGTCCGTGATGCGCGCGCGCGGCGGCAAAGGCAGCGTAGAGCTTTTTCGCGTCGTGTCCTCCCCGATTGAGTGCATCGATATCGGAAGAAGATAAGTGCGCAACGAGGCGCTTTACCTCTGGATCGGAATCGAAGAAGTGCTTGAGGTTGTATGCGCCGTCCTGCGCACCGAGTGTCTGATATTGGCCATCCGTCGTTGCCGCGAATCGTCGCAACAGCGCGTTGTCCCGATCGTTCGCGAAAAGACTGTCCCATTTCGAGCCCCAGAGCACCTTGATGACATTCCAGCCGGCGCCAGCGAAGAGGGATTCGAGTTCCTGGATGATCTGCCCATTGCCGCGCACGGGTCCATCGAGACGTTGGAGGTTGCAATTGACCACGAATGTTAGATTGTCCAGATTCTCGCGTGCTGCGAGTGTCAGGGCGCCGATTGATTCCGGCTCGTCCATCTCGCCGTCGCCGAATACTCCCCAGACGTGACGCTGATCGGTTTCAGCATGGCCGCGATGCATGAGATAGCGCATCAGCCTGGCCTGGTAGATGGCATTGATGGGACCGATGCCCATGGAGCCGGTGGGGAACTGCCAGAAGTCCGGCATCAGCCAGGGATGAGGATACGAGCACAGTCCTTGTCCATCGACTTCCTGACGATACCGCGCCAGATGAGATGCTTCGAGGCGGCCTTCGAGGAACGCGCGCGCGTAAACGCCTGGCGCAGAGTGAGGTTGGAAGAACACCAGATCGCCGCCCTGAGGTGACTCAGGTCCTCGAAAGAAGTGATTGAAACCGACTTCGAATATTTCCGCGGCGGATGCGTAGCTTGCGATGTGTCCGCCGAGCTCGCCATGGGCGCGATTGGCGTGGGAGACCATCGCGAGGGCATTCCAACGCATCAACGCGGTGAGGCGTTCTTCTAACGCGAGATCACCGGGGTACCGAGGCTGGTCTGTAACCGGGATGGTATTGCGATACGCAGAGTATTCGGTGTGGTCCGGCGTCACACCCAGTGTCTGGGCGTGGCGTCTCAATGCAGCAAGAAGGTAGACGCCTCTTGCTCGGCCGGCGTACGAGACAACAGACGACAGGGAGTCCAACCACTCTCGGGTTTCCGCCGGATCCGAGTCTTCAGGGAACGTATCCATGTGTTGTTTTTAGATAGCTGTGAGCCCGCCGTCTGCGTACCAGGCAGCTCCTGTTACGTATGACGCCTCATCGGAAGCGAGGAAGGCGATGACGTTAGCAATTTCGTCTGTGCCAGCGGCGCGGGCCATTGGGATTTTTGCCAGGAACTCCGCACGCGTCACCGGATCGTCCATCAACTTCGTGACCAGAGGCGAGTTAGTGGTGCCGGGTAGAACGGCGTTCACTCGGATGTTCTTCTTTACGTAGTCAACGGCCAGGATGCGCATCAAACCCAGCGTTCCAGCCTTACTGGTGCTGTATGCGGTAAAGGTGGGTGCGCATCCGTAGGTGCCCGTCGGGGAGGCCGTGATGACTACTGCACCGGAGCCATTTCGTTGTAAAGCTCTCAGACCATGCTTACAAGTCAGAAACATGCCAGTCAGATTGATGTCGATGGACTTCTGCCAGGTCTCCAGGCTGAGCTCAGTAGCGACGGTATCGCGATCGAAAAGCATGACTCCGGCATTGGCAATGATGGTATCCAGGCCACCAAAGTGAGCCTCAGCCGTTTCTATTGCCTTCTGCACAGCTGATTCGTCGGCGACATTCGCAAGAATTGCGATCGCCTCGCCGCCCGCTTCACCTGCGACCTCTTCCGCTGCCTCTAGGTTGACGTCGACGACAGCGACGCTCGCTCCTTCCGCAGCGAACTTGATTACGGCTCCACGGCCGATTCCGGAGCCGCCTCCGGTCACGACGGCGCGCTTCCCCTGCAAGCGTTTGCTCATGATTTCCCCCGTTCCTCGAGCGTGGCACGAGCTTCCATGCCACGCCACACCCGTTCGGCCTCTGCCAGATGGTCGGCCATGGCGTTACGCGCTTCACTCGCATTCCGCGCAATAACGCACTTCAGAATTCGACGATGCGCTTGTAATCCGTCCGCGCCTACGTGAGGCTCGGCCATCGATTGATTGCGAACCTCGCGTAGCACCTCGGCGATTGAATCCAGCATCGCCAACAAGAGCTCGTTCCCGCTGCAGCGCGTCAGTTCTCTATGGAACTGGAAGTCCAACTCTCCAGCCACGTCCAGCTCGCCTTTCTCCAGGCTCCGCTGGTGGTTATCGCAGAGCTTGCGCAGACGATCGATGTCCTCAGGTGCGGCTCGGAGCGCAGCCAGCCCCGCAACTTGGACCTCTACAGCTGTACGGACCTCGTTAACTTTTCCGTAGTCGATGCCTTCATGGCTGCGGGCTAACAGCCGCATGGACGCCGCCACATCTTCGGCGCCGTAGTCGTTTACTTCGACGCCGCGGCCGGAAGTAACGCGAACCAATCCTTTTGCAGCGAGGGAACGAATTGCCTCGCGTACCACGGTACGCGACACCTTGAACGTCTCTCCGAGGTCGCGCTCGGAGGGCAACCGGTCTCCGACTTTCAGTTGTCTCGAAACGATAGCCTCGGTCAGTTGCTCGGCAACCCTGTCCGAAAGGCTGAGCTCGCGTTTCACGCTACAGAACAGTTCTGACACAGTGAGTCCTGTTGATTAGGGTTACTAATCAACTTCGATTCCATTGAGCTGTTTCAACTGGAATGCCATCATACCGGCCGCCGTTAAAAAGGGGGAATGGATTGGTCATCGATCGGCGTCAATGCATAGGACTACTAACAGCAGCAGCTGCGACCCCCGTGATTGCGCAAGCGTCACGACCGCGAAAGATCGCGCTGTTGTTTGACAGCCTGGTCTCGCCGTTCTGGGTGTCCGCCATTGAGCTCCTCAGGCAGGCGGCCCATGACCGAGGTTGGTCAGTGCTGGAAGCGGTGTCCAACATGGACGACAACCGCCAATACGATCAGGTCCGCTCGATGATTCAGCGTGGAGTGGACGCGATTGTCATCGTGCATACCGATGAAAAGGCTGTGATTCCCGCCATCCGCGCTGCTAATGCTGCGGGCGTGCCGATGATTCATTTCAACAGGCCACCCGCCCCTAGTGATGCGTATTCCGTCGCCGTTGTCGTAGACAACCGGAAACTCATGGATGAAACGGTTTCTGCGTTAATTGATATCGCCAAGGCACGGGGTGGCAAATACAAGGCAGCCGCCCTGCTCGGTGATCTGGGCGATGCGAATGGCGCTCACCGGCGCGATGGCATCTACGACGCGATCGATAGAAATAAGGATGTCGTTGAGCTCGTGGCGCGCATTGCTACTGAGTGGAACGCAGATAAGGCGTTCACGGGGCTGACAAATGCGCTCCAGGCCCATCCTGACATCAACATGCTCATCACTTCGTCTGACTTTCTCACTCCGCAGATTCAGCAGGCACTGCGAGCAGCTGGAAAGTGGTATCCGGCTGGACATCCGGAGCACGTGTTGATCGCCGGATTTGACGGCGATGCCAGCGGTTACGAGCAGTTGGCGGCGGGCTACTACGATGTAGATGGGGTTCAAAACCTGCACTACGAAGTGGAACTCACTCTCAAGGCGCTGGATCAACTCTGGGCAAATGAGCGACCGCCGAAAATTCTCATTGATCCCGGGTTTGTCATTTCCCGGGATACTTTGAAGGCGAAGCGTGATCAGATGTGGGGTTATGCGGCTTCAAAGGTCGCGGCAGTGTCGGCGAAGAAGAGCACTGTTGCTTCCGCCGCGGCAACGCAAAGCGCGACCTCCGGCGGCTCGGGGGGCTTCTCGCTCGCTGCGGCCGCGGCCTTGGCATATGCCCTTTTCTCGACCAACACGCTGCGCGACGTATTACTGGCGGTGATGCCTCTCGCCATTCTGGTTGGGGGGCAGCTGCTCGTTCTTCTGTTGGGACAAATTGACTTGTCCATGACGGCGGTCATGGCGATGGGGAGTATTGCCAGTGCGTCGGTCATGACGCATCAGGCCTCGGGACTGGGAGATTCGGGTGCGACGATGGTTGGAATTCTGACCAGCCTCGTAATCGGTGCGGGAGTGGGGTTTTTCAACGGATTGTGCGTGGCTGTTTTGCGGATTCCGTCCTTCATCGTCACGCTCGCTGTGATGATGGCAGGAGGCGGGGCAGCTGTGTGGTATGCCTCCAGCATCTCGGAGACGATAAGCATTGGCGGACTGCCGGCGGCGTTTCGGCACATCGGATATGGCACGGCAGGCGGCATTCCCATCGCGCTGATACTGAGTATCACGGTATTGGCCCTGATTCAGTACACACTTGCCCGGACGGTGACCGGGAAAAGGCTCTGTGCCATTGGGCACAATTCCGAGACAGCGCGAATCTCCGGTGTACCTATCCGGGGTCTGACGATTGCCGCGTTTGTGGCATCAGGGCTGGGAGCAGCACTGGCGACAGTGATCTACACGAGCCGGATCGAGACCGGACTTCCGACGTTGGGGCAGAACATGTTGCTCGACATCGTCGGTGCGGCTGTGATCGGGGGAGTTAGCCTTTTTGGCGGCCGGGGTAGCGCATGGATGGCGCTGGGTGGGGCCGCTTTTTTATGCGTGTTGGACAAGTCACTGCAGCTGCTGGGCTTGTCGTTATTTGTCGTGCTGGCCGTGAAAGGCTGCGCGATCATCATTGCGGCCACCATCGATGTTGCGCGCTCGGGGCGATGGAGGCGCGCATGACGGGAAATGCGGTCCGGCTGCAGGCCAAAGGACTGAGTAAGTCCTTTTCTGGCATCCAGGTATTGCATGATGTTTCTTTAGAGGCGGTCGGGGAACGCATTCTCGGCGTCGTCGGAGAGAACGGGTCCGGCAAGTCGACGACCATGAACCTCCTGACCGGCGTTCTGAAGCCGGATGCCGGGAGCATTTTGCTCAATGGGACGCCGTTTGCACCAAAGTCGCGTCGCGAATCGGATCAGGCAGGAATTGCGTTCATTCAACAGGAGCTGAATATCTTTCCCAATCTGTCGGTTGCGGAGAATCTGTTTTTGTTGAATCCGCCAGTGCAGCTCAAAGGACTCCCATTCATATCGCGCAAACGGATGCACGACGACGCCCGCGCGTTGTTGCGCAGAGTGCATTTAAATGTGTCACCGAGCTCGCTGGCGAGTGCTCTGTCCGCGGGTGAGCGGCAGCTGCTGGAGATCGCCCGAGCGCTTGCTGGGAATGCGCAGTTCTTCATCTTTGATGAGCCGACTAGCTCGCTTACCGCGCGTGAGGCTGATCGATTGTTTGAGATCATCCATCAGTTGAGGGAGGCTGGCGCGGCGATTCTCTACATCAGTCACAACCTGGAGGAAGTGCTGAGGCTGTGTGGAGATGTGGTGGTCATGCGGGATGGGCGGGTAACTCTCCGGGCTGAGAGTACAAAGCTGACGCCGCATGAGTTGGTGCTTGCGATGGTGGGGCGTCCGATCGAGGCTCTCTTCCCTGAGCGACGGCGCTCGAACGAGTCCCCGGCAACCGTCTTGGAGGTTTCCGGGTTAACGACTCCCGGGTTTCTCGAGGGCGTCAATCTCAAAGTGGGTCGAGGGGAGATTGTGGGGATCGCCGGACTGATGGGTTCCGGAAGGTCTGAGTTTGCTCGCGCTGTGTTTGGATTCGATGAGTACACGCATGGCAGCGTGCGTGTGCATGGGGAAGTGCTGCCGCCGGGAGACGTCGAAGCTCGGCTGGATGCGGGAGTTGCGTTCCTGACGGAGGATCGTAGGCATGAAGGGCTGATGGTCAACGCGTCCATCGCGGACAACATGGCATTGGCGGCGCTTCCGATGTTCGTATTGAAAAGCAGCAAAGCGATTGATCGCAAGCGGTTGCTGGGCGTCATTGGCGATATCGGACAACGGCTCAAGCTGAAGAGTGGCGACGTGACTACATCCGCCGCTAGCTCCCTATCGGGAGGGAACCAGCAGAAAGTGGTCTTGGGCAAATGGCTCATGCGGAATCCGCGACTGCTGATTCTCGATGAGCCTACTCGAGGGGTCGATGTCGGGGCAAAGCAGGATATCTACCGGATTTTTGCTGAGCTTGCCGCCGCGGGTCTCGCCATCCTGGTGATTTCTTCGGAGCTGGAGGAACTGGTTGGGCTCTGCGATCGAATTCATGTTATGCGACGCGGCGAGATCAAAGCGGAGTTTGTGCGGGAGCAGTTTGATCGGGAAGCTATCCTACGGGCCGCGTTCGGCCAAAGTAGTGCCGCATGAGGGTAATCGGCACGTTACTGCGCTGGACACCACTCGTTCTCTTTCTGGTGCTCATTGTTGTTTTCAGTCTCAACTCTGACCACTTTCTGAGCGGGGCCAACCTGGCGGCAATTCTCGTTCAATCCAGCTGGTTGATGGCCGTTGCGCTGGGAATGAACTTTGTTTTGCTGACTGCCGGTGTCGACCTATCGGTGGGGGCAGCGATGTATATCGCGGCGGTGGCTGTGGGGCTGGGCCTGCCGAGTGCGCCTGTGTGGGTATGCCTGCTCTGCTCTCTCCTCGTTGGCGGAATATTCGGCGCGGTCAATGCGACACTCATTGGCCGGTTGAGGCTTCCGGCATTTATCATCACATTGGCGCTGCTCTTTGTTGGGCGAGGTGTTGGGTTGTTCTTTTCTGGCACTCGCGTCGTCTACGCTAGCACAGCGCTTGCCACTTTCGGGCGCAGCTCGTTGCTCGGTGTTCCGGCGCCTCTGATCATGGCTGCCGCTACGCTAGGCGTGACATGGTTGCTGTTGAATCGGACGGCATTTGGGCCGTATGTGCGCAGCATTGGAGCAGATGCGGAAGGCGCACGTCGAGCCGGAGTACCCGTGGAAGCCGTTACCTATTGCGTCTACGTGCTTTGCGGAGCACTCGCGGGAATCAGTGGATTTGTCTCTTTCAGCCAAACCTCTGCGGCTTCGGCTGCGTTCGGACAGAACTCAGAATTCCTTGCGATCGCAGCGGCAGTACTGGGTGGCACGAGCCTCTCTGGCGGCCGTGGCAGCATTTGGGCGCCTGTCATTGGCGCGATATTGATCACGACCGTGCAGAACGGGCTCGTGATGATAAATGCTAATCCGTACGCCTACCCCGTTATTACAGGCAGCGTGATTTTCGTTGCCGCACTATTGGACAGCATTCGGACGCGCACACAGGCTCGGATGAACCGTCGAACCGTACGTCCCCTTACCACCGTGACGGAAACACATGCCACCGCGAGCTCTTAACTCATCGCTGTCCGACCTCATCCGGCCCGACGGGATTGGAAAGGTTTGGTACGAGGGTCGCGAGATACTGCAACGTATATTTGTCACCGTTCGAGACAGTCACTGGGCCGAAATCCCACCGAGTCAGTTTGAGAGCTCCATCGACGAATCAACCGGCACGGCCGTCCTCCGTGCCAGGCACATTAGCGCAACAGTTGCATTCGAGTGGGAAGCGGCGCTGAATTTCAGCCTCGATTCACGTCAACTACGGTTCGCGATGGTGGGAAAGGCTCTGCGCGAGATGGAATTGTGCCGTCTCGGCCTCGTCGTACTGCATCCGGTCGACACGATGGTTGGCTCCCGGCTCGTCGCGACATCGAGCGATGGCAATGAGCGGCAGCTCATCGTCTCCGAACAGATTGCTCCTCAGCCGGTCGTCAGTGGAGTCCCCTGGGCCATGACCCAGCCATTTTCGAAACTTCTGATCGAGCGGGACGATTTCGGCACGCTCGGTCTTGTGTTTTGGGGCGATCTGTTCGAGATCGAGGATCAGCGCAACTGGGGCGATGCATCCTTTAAAACGTACTGCACTCCCTTGCGGCTAGGCTTTCCGCGTCCAATCGAGGCGGGCGCCGTCATCGAGCAAAGCGTGGAGGTCTCTTTCTACCCGGCAGCTTCGAGTGTGGGCTCGTTTCCAAGGATCGCTACTCAGGGGGACCGCGAGGTTGAGGTGGCTATCGAGCCCGATCTCACGCCGACACCTGAGGTTCTGAAGTCGCTCGTAAACCTCAAAGGCCACACTCCCCGACTAGTCCTTTACGGTGAGAACAACGCGCCACCCTCGGACGCCTCCATATGTCGCTGGAGGGAGGCAGTCGACATTCCTATTTTCGCAGGTAGTCGAGGATATTTCGTCGAATTCAACAGAGAGCGAGTACTGAGTGGGTCGGCAGCAGGAATTGCATTTCCATTGACGTCAACGGTACACGGCGATGATTCAGACACAATCATCGACAACGTACCGACCATAGTTTCAATTGCTGCGACTGCCCGGAAAGTGACGGGATACGACAGAATCGTCATCTCTCCTTTAGCGCTCTATCATCCGTCGGGTGTCAGGCCGTCGCGATTCCCGAAGAATCTGGTACGGCCCTGGCTGATTGCGATGCTAATTCAGTCGGCTGCCGCACGCATCGAATCCGTCGTGCTTTCAACCGATATCCTGGAAGCAATCGACTTTAACGATCCCAAAACACGTACTTTTATTTCGCCTCTGCTGAAGGTTGCGGGCATGGCTGTGATTTCCGTGGAGACGTGCCGATCCACGAGATTGCATATCGCCACATTCGGACCCTCGGGACATCAGATCCTGGCGGCAAATCTCGGTCAACAGCCAGCGACACTGTTGTCACCCATGGACACTCGCATTGAAATTCCCGCATTCGGATCCGCCTGGATTGACGGTGAGACGGTCATCCACTTTTGAATAGGTCGCCAACCAATGATCAAACGCACCAGTATTGTGTGGAAACGCCCCGAGCTCAGTGACACTGAATTTCGCCGCATCTGGTTGGGCGAGCATGTCGCCTATGCGAAGCAACTTCCCGGAGTACGTGAATACGTGATTGATTTCATCCCGGACGCATTGCCCGGCATGCCCTCAGCGGTTGCCACTCTACGCTTCGACTCCCGTGACGCACTCGATGCAGCCTTCAGCAACCCTCAACTCAAGCAGGGATTGATGCAGACCCGGGATCAATTCGCGCAGTCCGTGCAGGTATCCATTGTAGACGAGTGCGTTGTAGTGGCCCGAGATCAAGGAGAGGACAAATGAGCAACCCGGATAGCAGGAGCCAGAGCAGGCCGATGCTGGAGGGGCCGCATCGCGCCGGCGCTCGCGCCATGCTGCGTGCGTTCGGCCTCACGGACGCCGATTTTCAGAAGCCGCAAATCGGGGTCGGTGCGACCTGGAACAAGGTAACCCCCTGCAACGCCGGACTTGATACGTTGCGCGCCGCTGCCGCTCACCATCTCAACCAGAATGGAGTGGTTGCATATGAATTTGACACGATCTCGGTTTCCGACGGCATTTCAATGGGAAGTGCCGGGATGCGCGCCTCACTCGTCTCACGGGACTGGATTGCAGATTCCGTAGAGCTCGTGATGCGGGCTCATTGTTATGACGGGCTGTTAGGTATTGCCGGCTGCGATAAGTCCATTCCGGGAATGCTCCTCGCCATTGTCAGGCTCGACCTTCCGGCTGTTTTTGCTTACGGCGGATCCCTTGCACCGGGCCGGGTCGATAATCGAGACATCTCACTACAGGATGTCTATGAAGCCATTGGTGCACAGGCTCAGGGTTTGATCAGCAATGACCAACTCATGGCAGTCGAGAAGGCGGCTTGTCCCGGCATCGGAACCTGCGCGGGCATGTTCTCAGCAAATACGATGGCTTCGGTTGCCGAAGCACTCGGCTTGACGGTTCCTGGCATGGCTGCCCCACCCGCGGCCGCTTCGGATCGAATGAAGGTCCTTCACGAGGCAGCGGACGCCCTGTTGAATGCCCTTCGCAAGGGCATTCGGCCCTCAACAATTCTCACGCGGAAATCATTTGAGAACGCGACGGCAGTTGCCTCGGCACTCGGAGGATCCACGAACGCTTGCCTACACTTACTGGCAATCGCCGCAGAAGCGAAAATCGATTTTACTCTCGCCGACATCGATGCGATCAGCCGACGCACTCCGCAACTCGCGGATATGAAGCCGGCGGGTCGCTACATGATGAGAGAGTTACACCTTGCGGGAGGTGTTCCTGCCGTCATGCGAGAGCTCCTCTCTGCAGGCCTGCTGCACGGGGATTCAATGACGATGTCCGGGCATACTCTAGCCCAACAGATAGAGGCGTTCCCTAAAGGGAAACCTCATCCAATCTTGCGAACCGCCGTTGACCCGGTAAAGAGCCGCGGAGGGTATGCAATAGTCCGGGGATCACTGGCACCCGATGGTGCAGTGACCAAGATAGCAAATGAGGGGCGCATGTATCACAAAGGCCCCGCACGGTGCTTTGACTCCGAGCAGGAAGGGGCCGAGGCGGTCAAGCGTGGGCAGATTGAATCAGGTGACGTAGTCGTGCTGCGGTATGAAGGTCCGGTAGGGGGCCCTGGAATGCCGGAAATGACAGCACTCACGGGAGCGATCGTAGGATCAGGTCTCGGTGGTGAGGTCGCTGTAATCACCGACGGCCGTTTCGGCGGCGGAACCAAGGGATTGTGTATTGGTCATGTCGCGCCAGAAGCTGCTCTCGGAGGCCCCATTGCACTTGTGCGCGATGGAGATGTCATCGAAATTGACATCGACAAAGGGACCATCCATGTCGAAATCGCGGCCGATGAGTTGCAGAAGCGTCGCACGGACATAAAACCTCCGACACCGAGATACACCGATGGCGTACTCGCCAAGTATGCCAAGCTCGTTACTTCTGCGGCCAAAGGCGCCCGTTGCCTTCCGTGAGGCGTCCATGAAGCTGCTGCGATATGGCCCGCGTGGCCAAGAGCTGCCAGGGCTCCTGGACTCTCAAAATCGAATCCGCTCGCTGCGAGATCACGTACCCGATATCGGCCCGCCACAGATTTCGAGGCTGGGCCTGAAGCGGTTGTCTTTGATAAACATCGACAGCCTCCCCATCGTCGATGGCAACCCACGGATCGGAATCCCTATAACCGGCACGCGCAAATTCATCGGCATCGGCTTGAACTATGCGGATCACGCTGCTGAAGCGGGCTTGCCCATTCCAGTTGAACCGCCTCTGTTCATGAAGGCTGTGAGTTGTCTTCAGGGACCCAACGATGACGTGGTGCTCCCTCAAGACTCGCAGAAGACGGATTGGGAGGTGGAACTCGGCGTCGTTATTGGAGAGGTAGCGCGCTACGTCAATGAGAAGGACGCGCTCGACTACATTGCGGGTTACACCATCGTTAACGACGTATCGGAGCGCGAATACCAGATGGAGCGCGGTGGCACGTGGGACAAGGGAAAGGGGTGCGATACCTTTGGCCCCGTCGGCCCCTGGCTCGTTACTCCGGACGAAGTGGCTAACGTGCAAGCCTTGGAAATGTGGTTGGAAGTCAACGAGGTGCGAATGCAGACTGGTAGCACGAGATCTATGATCTTCGGGGTCACGGCACTCGTCGGATACATCAGCCGATTCATGACATTAGAACCTGGTGACATCATTACGACGGGGACGCCGCCAGGAGTCGGCCTGGGTCACAAACCCAGGCCGATTTATCTGCGCGCAGGCGATACGATGCGCCTCGATATCGAAGGGCTCGGTACCCAACGCCAGTCGGTGGTTGCCTGGAATTGAGCCTGCAGCAACCTTCTTCATGCAGCTGTCGATCTAAGCCAACTTACACGCGCATCCAGAATCTGCTGGACCAGCGCATCGATGCCTTCCTTAGTTGACAGGGAAATACAGTGGAACTGCTCCAGCCGCGGATGAAGCTCACAGTCATCGAGCCTGACAGGGACAATGAAAATACTTCCCGGTGGCTTCGTTCTCTGCATGTCCAAGGCATCGACGATTTCCGCTTGCAGATATCCTTCTCTCGCTACCACCCTCTTTGACAGGAACACCACAACCAATTGCGACACTTTCATCGCAGCTTTGATGGCCGGTCGCCAATCTTCTCCAGCTCGGATGTTCTCAATATCCATCCACGCCGAGATCCTCGCCTCCTGTAAGGTTCTCCAAACAGAATGCACGGCCGCGACATCGGGGCGCCCGTAGCTCAAAAGTACCTGGAACGCTGGCAGCGAATCTCTCATCTCTCAAACCCTCAAATGGACCTTTTGCGTCCGTCGTATTGAAGGCAGGCAAACAAAGGCAAATGGGTACTTGCGATGCACAATATTTGCGGAAAATTGTTGTGCAGCGAAACAACTTCGAGGGACTCATACCCTGTTGACAACCTCACCGTTTTAGGCGCAGCTTCTTGAAGTCCCTGACGAGCATGGATTCCAACTGCCAACATCAAGGAGATCGTCGTGGAAACCAAAGACATCATTCGAATTGGAACCGCATCCAAGGAAACTCGCGAACCGATTTATCCGCCGATTTTTTACGACGGAGTGAGCTTCCAGTTCTATCACCACATAGCATAGATACCCGCAGTTAGAACGATAAACCTCGCCGAAGGCCCCTCGTGAGTGCTAGAGGCCATGTGGGTGCCTTCGGTGAGACCTCAGCTCTCTCGTGCATCGAGACAAGGAACGCGACATGGCCGAGATCGATTCGGAGTCCTATATAAGATTATGGTTGTCGCAACACGTTTATTTGTGCGAGCTTCATTCAACAGTCATTGCTCTGGATCTGGCACGCGATTCTTATGTGGGAATCGCGGGACCGACGCTACAGCACCTGGCTAGCAGGATACCCGGGTGGCCTCATGTGGATTCAGAGAGTAGTCCTCAACCGCAGGTCACCTCTGTCGAGCTTTCAGAAAGCATTTCACAACTAATCGACGAAGGTATTCTCACCAGTGACGAGTCGCGCGGAAAAGCGGCGACGCCCGTTCGATTCGACTCTGCTTCCTCAACCATCGCCTTGATTCCCAACACTCCTCGAGAGCGTCGCATCCGTATCCGAGATATTGCCATCTTCCTCTGGGCTTGCTTGTACGCTGTTTGGTTACTCAGATGTCGCTCGCTGCAAAAGGCGTTGCACATCGTAGCGGCACGAAAAAAGGCCGCAGCTGACCCCGATACCGCTGTCGACGTTTCTGCGGTTGCGGACCTGATAGCGATATTCCGGCGATTACGGTCTTTCACGTTCAATGCGCATCGTCGGTGCCTTTTCCACGCCCTGGCACTCACGATCTTCTTATCCCACTACGGTGTGTATCCACAGTTTGTGATGGGCGTAAAGATGGACCCGTGGGCGGCCCATAGCTGGGTTCAAATGGGAGAGTACGTTCTCGACGGCACGCCCGAGCAGGTGCGGTTTTTCACGCCAATACTCGCTGTTTGATGCCAAGCTGGGACACAAGCGAATGTTTCGGTATGTCGCACTGATCGGGGACTTTTCAGCTCCCCAGGGCAACGAAGATGCTGACAGGCGTGAGGGTGGCCTTTTTCGAATCGCCGACAATTGGATTCGAGTTGTGAGCTCATGGAACCTCCGGGTGTACTGCCGCAGTGGGTCGAAACACAGCAGCCTCACTGCCTATCCGCTGGCTCGGGGATTGGGAGTTGTTCTCGGAACGGTATTTCATCGTCAATCGGATTCGGAGGCAGTCGTAACTGTCCACCAAACACACTTCACGGACCAGGAAACTGATCGGATCATCGAGTCACACGGCCGATCGCTCATCGAAACGTATTGGGGGCGCTATATTGCCTTTATAACGAGCGCGCCGTCTCAACCTACAGTCTGGGTCGTGAAAGACCCCACAGGTCGGCTTCCGTGCTTCGCTGCTCACCGCAACGGGCTGACCGTCGTATTTTCATACATGCCGGACTGCCTCTCGCTAGGTATCCGGCCATTCGACATCAACTGGCAATTCGTCGCGGCGCGCGTGGCACTTGGTTGCGGTCGCCCTGACGACTCCGGCATTGAAAACCTCTCTGAACTGTGTGGAGGAGAATGCCTCGAGGTCAGTCAGGAAAAGTGGACCCGACACATGTACTGGAACCTGAACACTGTCTTCGAACGGAGGGCGACTGAAAACGCCACACAACTTGCCTCGAAGATTCTCTCTACGGCAAAGAGTTGTGCCGCCGCTTGGGCTTCAAAGCATGAGCGGTTCATCCACCAGCTTTCCGGGGGCCTCGACTCTTCCATCGTGTTGTCCTGTCTGGCTGAGGCGCCGTCTCGACCTCATGTCCTGTGCCTGACTTACTACCGGCCACGGGGTCGCTCTGATGAACGCCCCTGGGCCAGGATGGCGGCTCAATCGCGCAGGTGCGAATGCATTGAATATCCTCGAAGCGAGCTCATTGACTTCTCGGCCTTGGCCGCCATGAATCCCTTGGCAAGTCCGCCCTTGACTCATTCCTTCCTCGAAATTGATCGCTTGGAGCGAACTCTCGCTGACCAACATCACGCTACAGCGGTCAGCACTGGTGACGGAGGTGACAGCTTGTTCGGGTCATCGTCCATACGCTTCTCTGTTCTCGACTACGCGCGACGCCACGGTATTCGCCCTGGACTGCTCCGTATTGCTTCGGACCTTGCTTTGGTAGGAAATACATGGGTGTGGTCAGTATTATCAAAAAGCCTTCGATATGGCCTCTCAAACCAGGGTAACGACAACATACCTTACCTCCGAGAGGCACGCATGCTCGCGTCCGCCGACATTCGCGAGCCTATCCTGTCGACGAAGCGCTCATACGCCCATCCCTGGTTTCGATCGGGCTTACTACCGCACGGTGCCAGTGAGATCCTCACCTTCCTGACTTTGCCAGATCTCTTTTACCCACCGCTAGCCGATCCCGATGGGGGCGGCATCGAGAGAGTGTACCCTCTTCTTTCGCAGCCGTTGGTTGAGCTCTGCGCCAGCATTCCGAGTTATCTTCACTTCGACGAGGGGCGCGACAGGGGCCTTGCACGCCGGGCATTCTCACAGGAAGTACCCGCGCCGATTCTCGAGCGCACGTGGAAAGACCGGGTCCAAGGATTTCCGGAGGAGATATTATGGGCCAATCTCGCATACTTCCGGGAAATTCTAATGGACGGAATCCTGGTCAAGGAGCGATATCTCAATCGCGCGGCACTGGAGATCACGCTTTCCGGCAGGCTCGCCAAAGAGACCGCGAGTGTCGGCGAAATCATTGACCACGTACTCGTTGAAACCTGGCTGCGATCCTGGGTTGACCGGCGCCATCGGTTGGTTGCCTGACCTAGAAATTCTTCCTGAAAATCACCCACGCGACGCGGCCCAATGCAGTAGCGTTTGAAGGGTCATAGCCCTGCGTCGTTCCATTCAAACCGTTGACCGATGGCACGGGTCTATCGGCGATGTTATCGACGCTCAACGCAAAGGTAGTGTCGTCGAGCAGACGGAAGCTGCCGTGTTTCGCCGTCGTGTACGACAGACAACCGTTGAAGAGGAGCCAGGACGCAACCTCTGCCCCGCTCGCCAACCAGTTATCACGGTAAGATCCTGTGAAATCCGCGTCACCGGACACGGACAATCCCCATTTTGTCCAGCTTGCGCCGGATTGCAGCCTGACTCTCGGTGCATTGAAATCTGTATTCAATAGCGGCGTGAACGGAGTTGTAGACGCCGCTTGATTTTTGAGCTGCATCAGGTATTGGCCCTGAAAATGCGAGTCGAAATCACCGAAATCGGTTTTGACCTTCGATTTTATCTGCAACTCAATCGCAGAGGCGCGTGTCGCGGCAATATTCTGGAGTGTGGAGTTGAAAATACCTCGTATAGCCGAGGCACCCAGGCCCTTCGGGTCGTAAACAGTCGACTGAGCATACCAGGAATCGATATCGGACTTGGACGGCGTGACATTGATAAAAGGACCAAGCGTGTTCAGCTGCGAATAAATATTACTCACATCTCCGACTACAGGAGGCGTTGCAACTCGATTGTGATAGTCCACATGCTCATAGGAAAATGAAATCGACAGTCCCGGCATCCATTTCGGTTGCAAGTCAAATCCTGCCGTATACGACTGAGCCAGCTCGGGATGAAGTGCCGGGTTCCCTCCAGTCACGTACAGGGTGTCATACGGTTCATTCGGATATTTCGGATTTTGCAATTCGATTATCTCCGCGGCGACAGTTGATCTCTCGGTGTCATAAAGCGGAGCGGGTCGGAAGGCGGTGGCGTAGATCGCCCGAAGGGTCAACTCAGAGACGGGGCTCCACCACAGCCCCACCGTCGTAGGATTATTGGACGATATGTTCGCGATTGCTGAATCGCTATTGTGATATGAGTCCCGGCGCCACGCAGCTCGCAACTGAATTTGTTTCGCCCAAGGCAAAGAGTTGCCTGCGCCGATGAGTGGTGCAGAGAATTCCACGTAGCTGCTCCAGACATCACGCCACGATCCCGAGTGCGTTGGGGCTATATGCTGACCCGCACTCTCGACAGAAAACGCCTCGCGACGCCACGCCCCGCCTAACCACACTTCCAAGGGTTCGCCCCAGAACGACGGCACCGGCCCTCCGACGCTCCAATCCGCCGATCCCATTGTTGAATGAGTACGCAACGTTTGAGCATCCGAGGCCGCTGAGGTGTTAACGGTGTCATCGTCCCGTACATAGGTTCCGATGACCCGCGTGTGCCAGTCTGCCTTAAGCGCAATGTCCGCGTTGACACTGCCATCCCACATTCTGGCATTACCGTCACTATGGATCACGGGATTACTTAGATACTCCTGCCCGAAGTCACGGCGCGAATAGAAGGCGTCACCTGAAAGCATGGAACCCCCCGAAAGTGTCTTCCTGGAAGTAAGAACTACGCTGTTGAAGCGTTGCGACGGAATGATTTGAGAAGAGCCTGGCTCGGCCACGAGCGTTTGCCGCGTTGATGCGTCGACCGCCTCCTCCTGTTGATGCTGATAGCCAAGCATGACGCCGCTTTTGTCCGACCATTGGTAACCGAAAAGCTGCGAGATCCCAGTAATTCCCCCTTCTCCGCGAGTGGTATCGCCGTAGTACAGAGTTGTTTCCGCGCCTTCAAAATTATACCGAGGTACCAGATTCACGACACCGGATACTGCGTCCGAACCGTACGTAGCTGATGCACCTCCAACCAGCACGTCAAGCTTCTCCATCGTAAAAAATGGCAGCAGCGAAACGTCCACAGTTGAACCATCATAGCCTCCAGGCGCCAGCCTATGACCATTGAACAAAATCAGGTTCGCATTCGGACTGATGCCCAAAAGGTCGAAGCCATCGCCTCGCCCAATATTGTTGCCTGCCACTGGGTTGGCGTTGGCGGCAGTGCCCGTCTGAGAGTTTACCAACGAGAAATTCTGGAAGACCCGACGAGTCAACTGATCGATCGTTATTGCGCCAAAATTGAGGCCCAGATCGGCAGGAGAGTACGTCGTGATGGCCGCATCTTTCACCGGCGTATTTCGAATGATGGTACCGGTAACCATGATCGTCTCGAGCCCATTGCCGAGATCGGGAGGGCGAGGGGGCTCACATCGTTTACCGCCTCCGCGCACTTCGTAGCGCCGTTCTCCGGTGTTCACCACTCGAAGTTGGGTGCAGGCGAGAAGCTTGGTGAGGGCCTCTTCCAGAGTGAATCGTCCGATCAATTTGGGACCGATAAACCTTTTGGCACGGGCCGCTGCGTCGACTGTGATAGCGACGTGCGCCAGAGCGGAAAGATCAATGAGGGCGAGGTCGAGGCGCTCCGATTCTATATTCAGATCGAATACTTCGGAATCGACGGCTTGCGCCGAACCCCAGTAAATTAGGAGCGCTAAGTAAAACACAGGAGCTGCGCGCATTATTGATATCCGATGCTCTCAGTTGCATGTTTGAGTGAGCCCCCATGGGCTGCCCGGTCCATACGAACTAAGGCAAGCGGCAGCGGGAAAGTGGGTATGGCATCTCCAAAACATTGATGCAACACAGTATCCCATCCCTGGCTGTGTTCGCGATGTCGCACAATACTACTGTCGACAATAGTCGACTCACCGCGGCCGTCAGAAAAATATTTTTGAACGGCGCACCCATTTTATCGAAATCACCTGCCATAGCTCCTGAGAGAGCACAACAGCGACGTCCGCCGAGCCGTGAAACAGCCGCCTACTCCAATTTTGAAAGCCTTACTTGGCGAGTATGACCGCCTGAAGGTTTTTCTCGCGCGCAATCGGCGGATGGAACACCTCGACGCCGATGATCTCGTGCAGAACGTCTTCCTGCGGGTGCTCGCCAACAAGGACCTGGCAACTGTAGAGGACCCCAAAAGATTCCTCTTGTATTTGGCCCGATTCGTTGCCAACTCCGAGATCCCTGTACGGGATCGGGCGCGGATCACAGCGAGCCTGGATGATGAGATGTCACCCTGTCTCAAGACGGATGACGACGGAATTGACTCTCCGCCCTACAGGGCCGAGCTGGCCGAGCTCGAGAACATCGTTGACGAGCTCGAGCCCGACCTGACACTAGTCGTTAGACTTCGCTTCTTCGAAGACCTGACAATCACCCAAATTTCACAAAGAACCGGCAAAACACGCGATGCAGTCAAGTGGCTACTCGACAGGGCTATGGTCATGCTCCGCAATCGCTACGACGCGAGCATTCTGAAGGCCCCGGTGAAACATCAGCAGCAAAGGAACGCCTCATGAACACCCTTCAAGAAAATGACGGTGAGACTCGCCCTGGCGATGAAGCGCTCCAGAGCGAAGCTGCGGCCTGGTTATTTCGACTGAGTGAGACAGACGTCGATCCGGATGATCCCTACCCGGATCCTGAATCTCGGAAAGCCGCATTCTTCGACTGGGTCAGGCAATCCAAAAGGCACTTACATATCTTCTTAGAGATGTTGGATCTCGAGTGCAGACTTCACAAGCTGGGTGCCCACTCTGTTGTCGAGTCGGATATTCTGTCAGGACTCGCCACCAGACCTCACGCAGCATACCTCAATCCGGTCGGGGATCGTCCGCAGATCACTGCATCAACCGCTCGGACGAAGAAACCGAGAGCGCCTCGCCGGTTAGTCATCGCCGTCGTTTTGGCGAGTGCTGCGGCGGCGGTAGCTGCCACAGTTACTTTTCTATTTGTTCGAACCGTATCCATCGAGCGCACGAATTACGTAACCGACGTCGGACAGCGCCAAGACGTGACGCTCAGCGACGGTACCACCATGTTACTCAATACAGGTACCGATGTGGATATCTCCATGACTAACCATGAACGGAATGTTTACCTCAACCAGGGAGAAGCTTTCCTGAAGGTAACGCCAGATCCGAAGCGGGTCTTCACCCTCTATACAGACGACGCATACGCCAAAGTACTGGGCACCGAGCTCGACGCTCGGAGGTCGCCTGACGGACTGAAGCTCGCCATCGCATCCGGCACCGTGAAGGCAGGCGCCAGATCGGTTCGAAATGAGCCTGACAGTCGCCCGATACGGAAAGCAACCGAATCCTCAACCAGCGACGAGACCGAGACCCAATTGCTTTCAGCGGGTCAAACGGCAACCATATCTTCCGGAAAAGTGCACATCACCGGCGCCAACCTGAAAGCTGTGCTGGCATGGCGCGATGGCCGCCTCGTATTTACCGAGACTCCCCTGGTGGAGGTTGTCGAGGAGTTCAATCGCTACAACAAAACGCAAATGCGGGTTGAAGGAACGCATGCGAAAAGGACGCGGGTAACCGGCGGCTACCCTACCGACGGATTTGATAACATCCTGACATTCGCCCGCTCCAAGTCATATCTATCCGTGTTCCAGGACGGAACTGTCTGGGTCATCAAATCCAAAGAGTAAAAACGTTTGTGGGTGCGTGACATGATCTCTTGGCTCGAAAAACAAGGACACCCGGGCTTCCGATGCCTATCGATATCCACAGCGGCGTTGCTGCTGGCGGTTGCTTTTTCGATGCCAACAACGAGCCACTTCAGCTCAGTCGTCCGTAGCAGTACAACTTTGGATATGGAAACGCGCTCACAGGCCATGGAAACTCTTGATGTGGATGTGGGACCGCTTCCTGAGCAACTCGATACGATTCTGAATCGGCGTCACATTGTCTACATCTATGCTTTTGGAAGTCTCGAAGACATCAGGGGCGAAGCTGTGCGCGGAAATCATTCGCTCGATGACGCGCTCCGAATAGTCCTTCGCGGCACTCGGTGCAACCATCAGACACTGTCCAGATTTATTTCCATATCGTGTGCAAACCCCATTCGATCCGCTGAATCGCCTCTGGCACTTGATACGGTGGTGGTGAACTCCAAAAGGTAACCTGATGCACCCAAGGCATGAGGAATGTCAGACAGCGTCGGACACTGTCAATGCCACAGGTTAGTACCGGCTCGTTCGAATCCAATAAGCAATGCTGCGACTAGTCGACGGGCCTTGCAGCAACATTTTATCTACTAAATTCAATAAGTTGTAGTCAAGAGCGGGAACCGGCTGCGCAACCTCTTGACCCGACATCGCCAGCCCCCGACGCTGCAATCATATTTGAGTGGGCTGACACACAGGATGTGTCCAACCGAAACGGAACTCAGCATGCAATGTCGCCACTGTGGTGCTTCGCTCTCCCTTCAGTTTTTGGATCTCGGCAGCGCTCCCCCATCCAACGCCTACTTGACCGCCGACGGCCTCCAAAAGCCGGAAACCTGGCTCCCCTTACGAGTGTTGACCTGCACTCGGTGCTGGCTGGTCCAGACTGACGACTACGCTGGGACCGACCAGATCTTCACCGACGACTATGCTTATTTCAGCTCATATTCCACGACGTGGCTCGATCACGCAGAAACCTACGTCGCCTCAATGGTACTTCGGTTCCAACTCGATTCGACTTCCAGGGTCGTAGAGCTGGCGGCGAACGACGGCTACTTGCTTCAGTTTGTCGCTGCGCGCGGTATTCCATGCCTTGGAGTAGAGCCGACGGCAAGCACCGCGGCGGCTGCCAGAGCCAAAGGACTGGAAATACTCCAGGAATTCTTTGGCCTCAACCTTGCGAAGAGCATGAAATCGCGAGGCTTGGACGCAACCCTGATCACTGCAAACAACGTGCTGGCCCATGTGCCGGACATCAACGATTTCTTGAGTGGCGTCGAAGCTCTTCTGCAGAAGTCTGGAGTCGCAACGTTCGAGTTCCCTCATCTATTGAATCTGATCAATTACAATCAGTTCGACACTATCTACCACGAGCATTATTCATATCTTTCTCTAACCGCTATCCGGCAGATATTCGGACGAAACGGACTGTCTGTTTTCGACGTTGAAGAACTGCCAACGCACGGAGGGAGCCTACGAATTTATGCGGACAAGAAGGAGTGTCCTCGCACACCCTCTAAATCTGTTGAACAACTCTTAGAACGGGAGCGCTCGGCGGGCCTCCAGACTGAGCAGTTCTATTCCGGCTTTCAATGGCGCGTCAATCGAGCCAAGGATGACTTCCTGAGATTCCTTCTGGAGGCCAAGGCTTCCAACAAGCAAGTTGCAGCATACGGCGCGGCAGCCAAAGGAAATACCCTGCTGAATTATGCAGGTATCCGTCCTGACCTGATTCCCTACGTGATCGACAAGAATCCATCAAAACAGGGCAAGTACCTGCCAGGGAGTCGAATACCCATTGTTTCTGAAGAGAGGATCCATCGGGATCAACCGGAATACGTTCTGATTTTGCCGTGGAACATCCGTGCCGAGGTGGAGCACGACCTCGATTACATTCGAGACTGGGGCGGACGATTTGTCACCGCCATACCCGAAATGCAGATTCAATAGCAATCATGAAGCGAGTGGTCATCACGGGAATCACCGGTCACGTAGGGGGCGTCCTCAGTGTTCAGCTCGCAGAAGCTGGATTCGAAGTCCACGGACTGAGCCGAGCCAAGCCGGATGCGGCAATACCGGCAAGAACGTGCAGAGCTGCTCGGATTCACCAGATCGATGGCCAAACGCGGACGTTGGTATCCTTGTTCGAACAGACGAGACCCGATGTAGTCGTGCATTTGGCAGCTCAGGCCAGGCGCGAACATCTGACTTCAGATATCACGCCGTTCATCACTGCCAACATCCTGTTTGGTACTCAGCTGCTGGAAGCGGCCAAAGTGGTTGGCTGCCGGTCAATTATTACGGCCGGATCATATCTTCAGCACGCAGCGGATGGCCGATACAGTCCATTCAACCTGTATCAACCAAAATAGCCTTCGAAGACCTCATTTCTTACTACGTAGATGCATTTAACTTCTATGCGATCGTACTGACTCTCTGCAACGTTTACGGGGAACAGGATCCGCGTCCCACGTTGCTCTCTCAGATGGTGGATGCGTTTGCAGACGGTCTACCGCTGACTTTGCATGCGGGTGGAGCTTCGGTCGATCTGGTCCATGTAGAAGACGTTGCGGCTGCCTTTGTCAGGTCAATTGGAGTTCTCGAAAGCCAAAGATCTGAGGGACCGGGATTGTCGCGATATTCCGTGTCCTCTGGGCGAGATATGACATGCACGGAACTAATGGACGTGTTTCATGCGCTCGGACTCGCAAGGCCTGAGATCACGTATGGGCGACCAGGTCTTCCGGCGCGCCGCGTTAGACCTTGGCGGGGGATTTGTGTTCCCGGATGGACTCCTCGCATTGGCATCCATGATGGAATAGCGCGCCTGCTTGCACATCGCGCAGCAGTCGCAAGGGTCACGGAGGCAGTATGAAAGCAGTAATTTTGGCCGGAGGCCAGGGGACTCGCATTGGAGAGGAGACAAACCGTCGTCCGAAGCCGCTGATAGAGATTGGCGGACGCCCGATTCTCTGGCACATCATGAAACTCTACTCAGCTCACGGAGTTCGCGATTTCGTCATTTGCTGCGGCTACAAGGGCTATCAAATCAAAGAATACTTCGCCAACTACTTCCTGCATATGGCGGACGTGACGTTCGATGTCTGCCATGACAGGATGGAAGTCCACCACATACATGCCGAGCCATGGAAAGTCACGGTGGTCGACACGGGAATGGAGACAATGACTGGTGGGCGCATCCGCCGGGTACGCGAGTACGTCGGCTGTGAAAGATTCTGCCTCACATATGGCGATGGTGTCAGCGACATCAGCATTTCAAGATTGCTGGAGTTCCACGAATCACACGGCCGACTTGCAACATTGACAGCTGTACAGCCGGGAGCTCGCTTTGCCGGACTCGATCTGGACGGCGACTGTGTAAGTCGTTTCGTGGAGAAACCGAAAGGCGACGGTCGATGGGTCAGTGGTGGCTACTTTGTGCTGGAGCCAGGCATTTTCGAGTACCTGAACGGTGATGATGATATCTGGGAGCAGACCCCTTTGCGCAGGCTCGCGGAAGAGAATCAACTCGTCGCATACCGCCACGATGACTTCTGGGCAGCCATGGACACGATGCGCGACAAGCAATACCTCGAGGAATTGTGGTCTGCCAATCGCGCACCGTGGAAGGTCTGGAAATGAATGCAGGCTTCTGGCGCGGCAAGCGTGTCCTGGTCACCGGCCATACAGGATTCAAAGGTTCATGGTTGTCCCTATGGCTACACGAAGCAGGAGCAATTGTCGCGGGCTACTCATTGCCCCCTTCTTCCGTGGAGAATTTGTTCGAGCTTGCGGAAGTGGGGAGCGCAGTCGATTCTGTGTACGCAGACATACGCGACTTGGCAGAGTTGAAGCGTCAGTTTCATCTCTTCCAACCCGAGATAGTTTTCCATCTTGCGGCGCAGGCATTGGTTCGGAAGTCCTACGAAGCACCCGTCGAGACTTACGAAGTCAATGTAATGGGTACCGCGAACGTCTTGGAGGCTGTTCGCACTTGCAATTCATGTCGTGTTGTCCTGGTCGTCACGAGCGACAAGTGTTATGAGAATCGTGAGTGGAACTTGGGATATCGGGAATGCGACCCCATGGGTGGTCATGACCCGTATTCGAGCAGCAAAGGCTGTGCGGAGCTCGTCACTTCGGCCTATCGCAGATCCTTCTTCGGTCCCTCCTCTCACCGCGAAGTCGCAATTGCGAGTGCGCGGGCCGGCAACGTCATAGGGGGCGGTGATTTCGCCAGGGACCGACTCCTTCCCGACCTGGTCAAAGCCATGCGAAATCGATCAGTACTCGCCATCCGCTATCCTGATGCTGTTCGACCTTGGCAACACGTCCTCGAGCCGCTGTCGGGATATATCCTGCTTGCGGAGAAGCTTTGGTCTAATCCGCGGCAATATTCCGACTGTTGGAATTTCGGTCCATCTGCATATGATTGCCGATCGGTACGATGGGTCATCGAGAAGTTCAGCGAATTCTTCGATCAGAAGATATCGTGGACCACTGATCATGCGACCAACCCACATGAGGCAGGTCTTTTGACCCTGGATAGCACCAAGGCACGCACGGATCTCGGCTGGCAATCACGTTGGTCAATCGACTCCGCGCTGCGAGCTGCTGCCGAATGGTATCGGGCTCAAGCTCGAAATGAATCGGCAAGAGATGCGATCCTCCGGGATATTGAAAGTTACGAGGTGTCTCGCACCTGTCCGTGAATATTGCGCGGCTGACCGCTGAACTTTGCAACCGTTTGGGAATCTGCCGCTGCGGTCAGCCAATCCACAAAGTATCGTGCCCGACTGCGCTCGACCCCAATTTGCCAGATATTCGAATCGTCTCGGACTATGACTGCCGCAACCTGTGCAATGAGCGCTCGTTTAGCGTGGCCTATCCGCAGACCACTGACCTGGAGCGAAATAAAAGAGCCTTCTGTTAAGCAATCGAACGCGTCGGGCCCAGACAGCTCGAGCCAGCAAATTGCATCTGTGTGAGGGACCGCATGTGCGAGCCCACCCGGGAACTCATCATTCAGACGGCTTGCCAGAGCCGCTTCATCTTCGATCCGGCACCGAATGAGCCACGAGCGGGGTGAGAGCCAAATCGCCATCCGTCCCGACCTGGCAATATACTCTCCAGCGGTGCTTGGTAGGTCGACTTGGGCTGCGTGGGCAGCTCGGGTGGCCGAGTCAACGCTGTTGGAGGCTGCCGTAAATAATACACAACCAATATCAGACAACTCTTTGAGGCTGACCGTCTCGGAGCGGAATCCCCGTACATTGTTTGTTGAACCGAAGACCTCGCTCAGGGTCGATCGGGGCTGAAGTTTCATGAAAGCAACCTGTGATTTTCCGGATCATAAAACACTGGTTTTGAAACCTGGCACGGAATCACAGTCCCTCCGGAATAGACCAAAACTTTCTCTCCCAAACGTGTATGGCCACGCTGAATTAGTGCGAGTCCCACGGACTGGGAAACGGAAGGGCTATAGCACGCGGAAGTCACATACCCTTCGGTCGGGCAGGGTGGCCTAGTGTGATTAGGCGCAAGGATACGACCGCCGACTTCCAGCACTCC
>Ga0068858_100000865_pt1 | contig 31382 bp, 64 predicted proteins | sample KBSSwiS12_FD_66589 | JGI IMG/M metagenome (GOLD analysis project Ga0068858, IMG submission 66589) | Switchgrass rhizosphere microbial communities from Kellogg Biological Station, Michigan, USA - KBS Switchgrass S1-2 | ecosystem: Host-associated > Plants > Roots > Rhizosphere > Soil ... | reverse complement strand
ACCGCAGCCGGCGCCTCTTTTCGGCCGAAGGCTGGCCGCGAGGACATCTCCGGACTCGTCTCGGATGTGGGGTCTGCCGCCGCGAAGTCAGCACTCGAAGATGAGGCCGTGCGGCAGGCTACTGGCAACCCGGACGCCCGCCAGCCATTGACGGCCGAGGAGGTTGACCGTATCTCCGATGCGCTGCTGAAGAAACGAGCCGAAGAGATACGAGCCCGGTTCCCTGACGCGAGGACCGTGTCGCATGGGTGACATCAGAGAGCGGATCATTGCTGAGGCTGCCGCGCGACAGGATCGCGTGTACCGACTGGACCCGCCTCCGTCCGCCAGCGACGGCACGATTGATTGCTCACTCTTCGTGCTGGAGGCGGCTGCATCTGCTGGCGCCCCGCTGACAGGCGTCAGGACCGCCGAGCAGATCAGGCAGGCCACCGTACCGATCCCGTTCCCCGACGTGCTGCCGGGGGACCTCCTGTTCTTCGAGCGCACCTACGATGCCGCCGGCCCGGCCGGTCCCGATGGGCGCATCGCCAGCCACATCGGCATCAGTCTCGGAGCCGGCACGCGGAAGATGTGGGACGCGCACGAGCGTGAGGGCGCCGACGTGGCCGTTACCGACATCAGCACGGGCTACTGGCAAGAACATCTCTTCGAGGCGCGACGGCTGCCGGCCCTGGTTGCCGCTGAGGCGCCCGTAGCGGGCAAACCTGACCCGTGGGAGTGGTTCAGCGCGGAACAGATCGCCAGTATCACGAACTGCCCCGTCGACGCGGTACGCGCGAACTGGCCGCGCCTGGTCGAACAACTCGGGCACTGTGGCAACAACAGCCGTCCAACCCAGATTGCGCTGGCGGCCACGGTGGCGATTGAGTCGGCCCGAACGTTTGAACCTGTGCGTGAGGCGTTCTGGCTTGACGAAGCGTGGCGGGCCGCCAACCTCACGTACTACCCGTATTACGGGCGCGGCTATATTCAGCTCACACATCAATCGAATTACGCCGAGTACGGCCCAAAGATCGCGAAGTTGTGGCAGACCAGCCCCGATCAACCGGACTTCAACCTCGCGGGCGAGCCTGACCGCGCGCTGGACCCCGACATCAGCGCGGCCGTCTCCGCGCTCTACTTCCGCGACCACGGCGGGGACGGCCAGAACCGCATTCCGCAGGCGGCAGCCATTGGCAACTGGGCCGAAGTCCGCCGGCTGGTGCAGGGCGGCTCGGACGGCTTGCCTGAACTCACGCAGATGGCGAACGCGCTCTGGGCGCTGCCGATGCCAGGAACGGCGCCAACCCCGACACCATCCCGAGCGCTTGTGCTGATCGGAGAGATCGATGAGCGACTCACTGAGTTGAAAGGATTGGTTGCATGAGTAAGCGCATCATGATCACGTTGACCGACGAAGAGTTCGCCCTGCTGGAGCAGAAGGCTGCGCAGGAGCGACGTACGCCGCGCGAGATGGCCGCCTATCTGGTGACCCGGCCATCCCTCATTTTGAACACGTCAACTATCACCCAGTCCTACCCGCCTCAGTGGTGGCAGAATCCGGTCACCTCTACCGGCCATCTGACTCTCAATGGCGGAAGACACCTGTAAGCCACGGAGGCAGCATGACCGATCATTACGAGATTGAGGTGGTTGTCCGAGACTCGAAGGGAGGCACGGCAACCGGCCACGCCGAGTACCAGTCGGACGCGACCATCGAACAGGTGCCGCACGAGCTGATCCAGCACGTCGTCCAGCACGCGGGCGAGTCGCGGGTGCGGGAGATCAACGAGGCGAAGTGAGCGTGTCAGACTGATAGGCGAGCGGTCAGTGCTACAGACTCGGTTCGTACAAGATCAAGCCGATTCCGATGAGGACACCGACCACCATCACCATAGCCTCTCCGTCCGTCTTTGCTGTGGCGGCCTGATTCCCCCATCCGGTCCAGCATGCTCCACCAATAAGCGCCACGATGAGCAGCAGCCCGACGAGTTTTATGCCCATGACCCAGGCGTTCTCCACCGGGCACGCGTAGTGCTTTCTATCGGTCTTTGGATATTGGACACCACATGCTCGACAAGGCACCGTAGAGTACGGAAACTGGCTCATCCCGCTACTCCTCCTGCTCTCCTGGGAGCGCCGCGAGGCCCGGCTGCTGGTCGAGCAACGCGCGCCACGCATCGAGCACCGGCGGCGCATCTCGCTGTACCTTCCAATGCACCCCTTCGTACCCGAAGGTGGCATCTTGCAACTCAAGCCAGAGTGCTTCCCCCGCCGCAGCGAGCGCCGCCCTGGCGGATCGCTCGGCGGCGAGGGCGTCGAGCCACTCCAGGTCATCGTGCATTGTCATGTCCTTTCGTCCTCTGATTGCTGGGCCTCCGAGGGCGGCGCGGTGACAGTTGATCGCTCGGGACGGATCGGGATGACCTCGTCGTAGTCGGCTGAAATGAGGTTCTTACGTCCTCTCTCGTCCTGAACCGTGACGTAGAGGCGCGGGTGGCGCTTGCCCTGCTCCATGCGAACGAAGGTGCCTCGTCGGACTCCGACGCCCTGGATCACCACGTCAACCTGATCGCCTCGCTGTAATTCGCGCATTCGTCGCCTCTCTCTCCCTGCTCGTCGGGCCTGCGGGTGGTGGTGGTCATGCGATGTCCACGAGTCCGAACTCGTCGCTGTAGTCGTACTGCGGCTCCGCGTTCTGCGCCAGCTCACACGCGAGTGCGCAGGCGAGTCTGTGGCAGCAGCGGCCTGACGCCGACTTCTGCGAGGCCGGGCAAGAGCAACCAGCGCCGGTCACCATCGTCATGTACACGATCTTCGTGTTGCGCGAACTGGAGAACAGCACCACGCCGATCAGGGCGCCGTTGACGCGGGCCTCGCCGCGCGCCCACATGCTGCGCTTGGCGAGGAGGGCTTCGGCCTTTGCGCGGATCGTCCGACTATGTGAAGCTATCTGTGCTGAGGTCATGTCACTTCCCTGCTTTCGGATGTGGCTGCGGCAGGCCCGCCCAGGGTGATGACCTGGGCGGGCCGCTTTGTCGTTGTTAGCGGCTCCAGTAGGGGAAGAATCGCGCTGCTCCTACTCGGATAGTGAACTTCTCAACCCGGACGATACGCTCAGGACTGGTCGTGAACCGTGTACCCGTGCAGTCGATGAATTGTCGCTGCTCGTTGCTCGCGAGCCACTTCTTCATCTCCACAAGACTGGCAACGCTGGTGACGATCTTCTGTCCGTTGATGTTCGTAAATCGAACCTTCTTTGCCGTTGCCATCTCAGTCCGTCTCCTCGTGGGTGGCGGCTCGGGCTGGTCGCCCGAGCCTGGGGTGGGTGATTAGCGGTTGATGCTGTTGTTGAGAGTGGCGGCAATGGTGTGGAGGCGGTTGCCAGCGGCGCAGAGGCGACCGCCGCAGCCGCAGGTGCGGCAGATGTCGAAGTGAGCATTGAAGGCGTCGCGAGCGTCAAAGTAGCGGTTGATGATGTTGGCGGTTGCAGTGGTCATTTCGGTGCTCCCTCGCTGTTCGTAAGTACATGATACCGTACTTCTCAGGACATGTCAATACATATAGCGTCCAAAGTAGCTGTATTTGAGTATACTTGTCAGGACTCGTCATGCTATACTCAGTGCATGGAGAGTCCACGTATGCTGACAGTCAAACAAGTGGCCGAACGGCTCCAGATTGGGCAGGTCACAGTGCTGCGTTGGTTGCGATCTGGGAAGCTCGTCGGTGTCAAACCGGGCGGTACGCGCATCGGATGGCGTGTACCCGTCTCGGAAGTCGAGAGGATGGAGCGGGGCGAATGATGATGCTGACTATTCCAGCAGGGGTCTACCGTATTCGTAATAGGATCACGGGAGAGGTTTATGTTGGCAGCGGTAGAAACATCTATGAGCGCATCAAATCCCACATAGGGACGCTGGAGCGCGGCAGCCATCACAATCGTCCGCTTCAGACGGCTTGGATAACCTATGGCCCGCAGGCGTTCGCCTTCAGCATCTTGGAAGTCACACCAACGGATCAGACGCCGCGCATCGCGGCTGAAAACCGTTGGATGGACAAACTTCGACTCACGTCATCTGGCCTCTATAACCAACGCCCCGCAAGGGCGGGGTGTTTCCCTGGACGAAGGGGGATTTACCGCCGCCCCGCGCCGCAGGGCCAGCGGCCTGCTGGCGCCGTGGAGGGGTGAGTGATGAGTCACGAAGAAAAGCAGGCGATTCAGCATATCCTTGCGGGGTACAGAGAGGCCAAAGCGGCGGTTGCGCTACTGGATGTTCGTGCGGCGTATTTACGCGGGCGTGTGGATCTGCTCATGGAAATACAGGCGCAACTCGTGACTGAAGAGGATGCCACTCCCCCCGCCGCCGACAGCTCGGAGACTGACGCATGAGCGACCCGAGAGAGTACGTCATGGGCGAATGCGGCGACGGCAGCACGGCGCTCTGTTGCGGCTGGTGCTCCCTCGCCGCACCGAATCATCTGCCGTGGTGTGACGAGCAGGCCGCCTCGGCGCCGACGAGCGAGGACACGAGCGATGACTGACTGCAAGCACGACGGCGAATTGGAGATTTCGGACTGTTGGACTGGCGAGCGCCGTGTTTCGCAAGCGTGGTGCACGCAATGCAGACATCGAGTGGTCTATGTTGACTTCGGGGTTGATCCAGAGACGAGCGAGCAGCCGGCCGCCGCTGATCGGGAGGTGGAGTGATGCCGCTCTCGAAGGATCTCCGATGGAAGTGTGACCTCGGCTACACCGTGCGTTGCCTCGTAGACGCAAAAACTGATGCCTACGCGCGGCGGGTCGCAAAGAAACTCCGCGACCGCGTCGACGAAATCATCGAGATGGCAATGGCCGAGCGCAAGGCCCGCACGGAAGCCGAGGCCTGACCCGCCGCACGCCAGCCGCCGCGCGCAGCTCGTTGGGCGAAGGAGAGACGATCATCAACAATCTGTCCACCTTCAGAGGCCGACCCACCGCCACGCCAGCCGCGTCCTGGGTCGGCCATCTGCGCTCGCGCATCGAAGAGTTGTTCTGCTCCTGGCTCACCCGTCGTGGCTTTCCCGGCGCGATCCAGCCGATGACGTTCACCGACGAGCTGACCCGCCAGACCGTCACCGTGCGCGTCACCACGGGCTACACGATCCTGACCGTCGATGGCCGTGACTTCTTCTTCCACCGGCTGACGGGAACGTTCGATGGGACTGGGGGTATACTGTCCACGTGACCTTGTCTTGGTGGGGGGCAACCCACAGAGACATACAGGCGGCCGCTCTCTTCGGAGGGTGGCCGTTCTGCGTATACTGATCGGAGCCTGCAATCGTGGGTTCGAATCCGGCCGTGCGCTTCGGCGTAGCGTCCTCTAGCGGCCCAGGAGACAGGCAGCCGGTACTTGGCCGGCAACAGAGAAGCCCCACGTACACGCCTTCGGGTTTAGGTCGTGGGGCTTCTTGCATGTCCTGCACGCGGGGGAGCGGCGCGGAGGGCAGTCAAAGGCCCGGCAACCGATGCCGGGCCTTCTGGTGGGGTGGTGGTGGGGCAGCGCCAATGCTGGTGCCAACGAAGCCAATTTGGCACCAATTCATCGGTAAGACTCGGACTATCTGGACTGCTCGGACAGGGTTTCTATCGAGAGGGCAACATCTCTTGTACTACGGCGAGTGATTGGTCGAGGATATCGCACATCTCGAACTCTGTATCTGGTAGACACCTCCTTACTGCGCCAATTTCTGCGCCAAAGTGCTGGAATCGCCCTCTTCCGCCTCGCTGAGTAGGTTGCCCATGATGTCCGCAACCTCGCGGTGTTGGCCGCCGAGCACGTGTCCGTACCGTGCCACGGTGAACGCTGAGGACCGATGCCCCAGGATCTCAGCGACCACCGGCAACGGCCGCTTGTTCGCGATCATGAACGTCGCCGCGCTGTGGCGAAGGTCGTGAGGACGCAAGCGGGTGATACCAGCGGCCTTCACGTGCGCCATCAGGTTCTTCCAGAGCGTGTTACTCGGGTACGGTCGCCCCGTCACATGGCTCGGGAACATCCACGGAGAGCCGGCGACAGACGGCGATCCGCGTCGGCGCCCCCGGGCTGGAACGCCAGCATCAGCTTTGATGAGGTCGGCGTGAGCGCGGATGCTGGCGATACAGGCGGTGGGAAGCGGGACCCATCGTTCCCGCTTCCCTTTCGTGGCGCCGATATCATGCGGGGTGCGCACCGAGCGCTGAATCCGAAGACTACCTGTACGATCATCGTAGTCAGTCTTCTTCAGCCCACGCACCTCGCCAGATCGTAACCCGACCGCGAGCAAGATCCACCAAACCGCGTGCCACCGCGTGCCACGCGCAACGCGCAGCAGCGCCCGCGCTTCCGTTTCTGAGAGCACTACCGTTTCTACCTGGGGAAGCTTCGGTAGGACAACTCGATCGACAATGTTCGCACTGAGAACACCATCACGAACAGCGCTCATCAGGATTGACGATAGAAGTCCGACGACCAGTCGTTGATACCGCTCGCTGAGCGGTTCCCCCTTTCGATTCTTCTTGCGTCGCATCTCGGCCAGGACCGTATCAACATGGCTGGGCCTGACATCTTCCAGGGACACGGAGTCAATGGGCGAAAGGTGGCGCCTTCGAGTCCGGTAAGCCGCCTCGGTCCCCGTGTCCCAGGTGTGCCGATCCAACCACGCGTCCGCGTAGTCCCCGAGCAAGGTCAGGCCATCATCAAGCGCCAGACCGCGAAGATGCCGATCACACTGATCTGCCAGCCAGATCTCGGCTTCCGCAAAGGTCGCGCAGTATTTCGACCGGCGACCAGGATCAACCCCGCGAGGGAGCTGCGCTCGCCACGCATCTCCGACCTGGGTAATCGTGCCCGTGCCGTACAGGCGCTTCTTAGACTTCCGCGCCATCACTTCCTCTCCTTAGATCGATGGCGCGCAACATACCAGACTGACGACGATTGCGGATCAGGGCGTCGGCCCACGCCAAAACGGCCGGGCGTTGGGATGGACTGACCACAGTGGGGTTGATCCGTAAGAGTGGCGCAACAGCCTGGTTGACGTAAACCAGCAGCGCAGCAAGGTGTCCTCCCATGAGTACGTCCTCAATGACGCATGTGTGCGAATCTCCGGCCGGTCGAGTGTTCATACCCCGCCTCCAGCGCCGGACCACCACCTCAACCGATACAGTAGCGTTTTCGCACCGCCGGTTGGTATCCCCTTATAGGTACGAATAACTAGTCATAACGGTTGCCCCCGTGCAATATTGCACATAACCTACTAGATCATGTGTTCTACGCGCTGTAATACGGAATCCAGCGTTGAAGTGATGCACCAGCCAGCGCAGGGGGTCAGTCGCGCTGGTGCGAGACGTGGTAGCCGGCGATCTGGTAGCGGATCGTGGCGAGGAACTGCTGGCGGTCGGCCTCTGGCATCTCCGCGAGTTCTCTGACGAGGCTGTCTACCGCGTCAGCAGAATCCGGGCCAAACAGTCCGGCCAATTGCGCCCGCAAGGAAGGCTGATAGTCGCCTTCGTCAGGGAGCAGACCTTGCGCTCGTAAGCGCGTCATAAGGTCTGCCTCTGAGATCGTCAGAGCAGCAGCGAGCGACGTGATCTGGTTTGTGCGCAAGTGCCGCTCGCCACGTTCCCACGGACGGTAGCCGTCAACGGTCAGATCCCAATTGTCGGCTACTTGCTGCTGAGTCAAGCGCCGCTCACGCCGAATCTCCTTGAGAACGCCGGCGAGCAGCAGCCCTTCAGGGGATGTCTTGTCAGGAGTCGGCTTACTCAGCATGAACTCCAACACGGCGATTGCCATTGCACCCCTCTACTCTAGTCGCAACTAGTCTAGTTTCACAGTGATATTCCGTCCGGTGCAAAGATATTGAACTGGTTGACTTTAGACTAGTTTAGGAAGTACCATAGCCCCACGGAAGTGGTACATTGTGTACCGATCCACGGAGGCACGATGGGACAAGAAGATACGGAGCGCCAAACGGTGTTCCCACAAATCAGCATCTACCTCGGTGACCTCCGTGGGGTCATTGAAGAACTCGCTGCCAAGCAGGGCAAGAAACGCTCGCTGGTGGTACGTGAAGTTCTCGTCGCCGGACTACGAAGTCTGGGTCATCTGTCCGAAGAAGCGGATGAGGTGGCATGAGATGGACAACACTGACCCGGTCTGGTTGACGGTCAACGAGTTCTCGACCTTGATCCGCATGCCACGCTCAACGGTGTACGAGGCGGTCGCCAACGGGCGCCTTGAACATCGCCGCATCGGCGGCAGTATCCGCATCCACCGCGAAGCCGGCATCGTCGCTGCTGACGGCCAGCCACACCGCCAGTCCCGCAAGCCTCGACTCGTGGTCGTGCGCACCCAACGGAGGGCAGCGAGATGAGCACCGCAACCGAGTACGCGCGTACCCCCGCCGTCGCCCTGCACCTCGCCAATGTTGCGGCGTCCGAGGCGGCAGCGCGATTCGACGTGCATTGGTTCGCCTGTCGAACTCGGATCGCCGGTGGCAACTGCCGACGCTGTAGCGATCTCGACCATGACGCCAACCGCGCAGCGGACGCCGAGCGCCAGATGCGGCGCGCGCAGCCGGCGGCGAGGGCGTGATTCCATGCGATCCACGCAGAGCGGTCTTGATAGCTGATTGCCACTCTGCCGATCTCGGTGTGCGTCGCCGTGTGGACGCGCAGCAGCCGGACATTCTGCCCGATAGGCCGGCACACAAGGAGAACGCACATGCCAACGCGCCGAGGGCCTCCGAGCGCCGCAACCTACATCAGCACTTCAGGCATTGAGATTCGAGTGACCGCCTAGCCGAGCAGCGCCGGCGCCGACCAGTGGACACCTACCCCGCAGGGCGGCCAGCACGCCGTTCCTGCGGGGCTTCACACACACAACGCAAAGGGCTGACCCGCTTGAACGAGCCAGCCCCGAGAAAGGCCGAACCGTGATCGACCCTTCCACCGAACAGATGCTAGCAGAACCGACCGACATGCTCGCCCCCTTTTATGCCGACATGCGAGCCGGCATCGACCTCAAGCCCGCAGCGCCCCGCATCCGTGACCTGATCGTGGCCGGCTACCGCGAGTTGCTCGAAGCCAACACCTACCTCGGCAACGCCGCCGAGTGCGCGCACATCAAGGCGCGGTTGTTCGAGTTGGGGGCCAACCCGTGATCTTCCGAAGCCGCAACCCACGCAGCCACACACCATCACCACAGCAGGTGCACTACGACGCGGACAAGCGCGAGCACGAGCGGATTCAGGGCCAGTACGAGTTGTCCATTGCTCAGTGGTCGGTCGAACAGGGCTGCGAGCATCACGACTACACCCCCGACCAACTCGACCGCTACGAGGCGCTCAGGATCGCTCAGGGCGATGCGCGTGTCGGTCGCTGCCTCATCTTCGGTCAACTCCTGTTCGACACCGAGCGTATCTGCGAGTACCCACGCCCAGAGAGCGTGGCGTCATGAGCAAGACATGTGAGTGCATCGAAGAGACGAACAAACTGCTCGCTGAGCACAACACTGAACTCGGCTTTCACTTCCTTATGAATCGGGAGACTGGCGGGGTCAACCAGACCGTACGACTCGTCACCAACATCATCGAGAAGAAGCGCGGCGCTCGCCCGCTGGCGATAGTCCCGACGTTCTGCCCGTTTTGCGGACAACGCTACGCGCCAGAGGCCGACCGATGACCGGCCACTTCCGCCCGGCCGACACAGAGACGGCCTCCTGCCAGCGGCGCCAGGAGGCGCGCTACCTGCGCCTTTGCCAACCGATCAATGCGGCGGCCTACGGCCACGAGGCCGCTGAGGGCGAGCTGCTGGCCGCGAGGATTCAGGCGCTTTTGTCAGTGGAGCGTGAGCCATGAGTTACAGCGACGTGGGCGTCGGCTACACGGACTCCGATGAGGACAGCGAACAGTATCAGCGCGGGTACGCAGAAGCCTGTGAAGTCACTGACAGGATGCTCGGTGACGCACTGGAAACGTGCGAGTCCTTCCGCAAGCTGAATCGCCGCTACTACGAGGAGATCAAGCGCCTGCGCGGGCTACTCGGGCTTGATCCGTACCCACTGTTCGATGTTGAGAAGGTGGTCGAGGTGACGTCATGAGCGGTTTTTCGCGCTGCCGAGCATGCCGAGGTCAGAGCATCGACGGGGAGTCCTGTCTCCAGTGCGGCCGGCCCATCAGCGACGACGTGCAGGAGGCCGAGGCGCGGCTGCTGGCCGGCGTCCGCAACGCGCTCCTGATCGAACTGGTGCTGTTCGGCGGCGTGCTCGCTGGGCTGTGTCTGCCGCTCTGGCACGACGAGGCTGTGAGGATGATCTGTGCGTTTCTGTGAAACCTGCGGGACAGAACTCTTCCGTCGTCCGAATCAGAGAGCCAGTTATTTCAGGGCTCAGAGATTCTGCAATCGCACCTGTGCAGGCTTAGCGATTCGAGCCGCCTTTGCAGCGGCGCACTTTCCCTCCACCCCCAAGAAATGCGCGACTTGCGCGGTTGAGTTGATCCGAAGACCGCTCGAAACAGTGGGTGATTTTAGAGATCGCGCTTTCTGTAGCAAGGTCTGCATCCGATATCCACAGCGCGCGGCGAGAGCGATGCCCGCAGCTCGATCTTGCAAGACATGTGGCCTTGAGTTGACACGCAAGCAAGGAGAGAGGATCAGCAACTTCAAGCAGCGATTGTCCTGCGGACCAGGCTGCATACAGTTTCCATGTCGCGCTGTCCTTGTTCTTCCGCCAGAGTTTGCGGCGCCTCTTCACGAAAAACCAGAGGATTTCTACATACCCGAGCCAAATAGTGGGTGCTGGCTCTTTCTCGGGCGAATAAGCCCAAACGGATACGGGTTAGTCACCTATAGGCGTGCTCAGTGGCCGGCGCATCGAGCGATCTACACCCAAGTGATTGGGGAGATTCCACCGGGTTTACAGCTCGACCATCTTTGTCGAAACAGAGCTTGTGTCAACCCGGATCACTTGGAGCCTGTCACTCAGTACGAAAACTGGAGGCGAGGGCGATCATCCGGTGCCATAGCGGCTCGGACTGGTCAGTGTCAGAAGGGGCACGCCTTCACCGAAGAAAACACGGCCTTTCGAAGCAAGGGCAACAAGCGCGACTGCTTGACATGTCAGCGATCTCGCAAGGCCCCAGCATGACCGCCATCTTCCTCGCCCTCGCCGTGCTCGCCGTGCTGGTGCTCGGGCTGGTGGTGTGGGTGGGCGACTCGGGTGCACTGGAGGGGGACGCGTGAGCACCGACTACCGATGCAGCGAGTGGTCGGGCGCGTTCGATGGCTTGCACGACCGCGAGCCGTGCGACCGCGAAGGCATCTGTCAGGTCTGTGTGCTCCTGACAGAGCCGCTGGAGGGCGAGAGCCGCGTGCAGTGGGCAAAACGCGTCCTCGGCCTCACCGCGATGGAGGGAGCGGCCTGATGACGCTCTGGGCAAAGCTCAACGGAGACCCGTACAGCGACCCCCGGTGGATAGCGTGGTGCGATGGCTTGGAAGACCGCATCGAAGCCATCCGGCTTGAGCAGTGCGCGGATCGTATCTGTCCAACGTGCGCATCGCATGTCGGTGAACCACTCGACCGAACGTGCGGTCGGTGTGGCGAAACCAAGCCCCTCTCCGGGTTCTCGCGCGATCGAACGGAGTACCTCGGCCGGTCATTCCGCTGTCGTCTCTGCAAGAACGCCGCAAACAAGGTGACCAGATCGCGGCGTGCACTCAAGAACATGGGCAGGGCCTCATGACCGACACCGACCGGCTGGCCCAGGCGGCATGGGCGTTGATCCACGCGGCCTCAGATCCGATCACCTACCCCGTGTTCGACGGGCACCGGGTCGTGATCCTGCCAGCGGCCTACCTGGAGCAACTGGAGGAGGCACTCGAAGCCGTGCCGCCGACTGAGCAGGGCGGGGGCTAACAGTGTGGCTGTACGTGCCGAAGTCCCTGCTACCTACGTCTCTGCCTTCTCTGGAATCGGCGCCCTTGATGTCGCCATCGGACGAGTGTTTCCAGATGCTCGCTGCCTCCTCTACGTGGAGAGGGAAATCCCGTCTGTGGCGACTCTGGCGGCTCGCATGGAGTCGGGCGAGTTGGATGCCGCACCTGTTTGGGGAGACGTACGTACGGTCCCCACAGACGCTCTCAGCGGCCGTGTCGGCATGGTGGTCGGAGGGTTCCCCTGTCAAGACCTCTCGCTGGCCGGCAAGGGGGGCGGCATCCACGCCGAACGGTCTGGACTCTTCTTTGATCTCATGCGACTCATTCGCGACGTGGGACCAGCCTACGTCTTTCTGGAGAACGTCGCAGCAATCACTGTTCGAGGACTCGACGCCGTACTCGGATCGCTGGCCGAAAGCGGGTTCGATGCGGAGTGGGGCTGTCTCAAAGCAGCCGACATTGGCGCGACTCATAGCCGTGACCGCTGGTGGCTGCTCGCGTGGGACTGGACGCAACTGGCCGACGCCGGCAGCCATGAACCCGAACGATGGCGAGCAGCCAGAGACATGGCGAACTCGGGCGGTTCTACTGAAGGAGAAGCATCACAACGGCAATGGCGCGGGCGTTCCGCTCGCCATTGCCGCGCAGTCTCCTGCGCGGCAATGGCAGACGCCGAGCGTGGCCGACACGACGGGCGGGCACCTGAGCCGCTCAGGTGCCCGCCGAGGGGAGTTGCTGTTGCGGGGACAGGCGAAAGCCTGGGCGACGCCAACGGTACGGGACTGGAAGGACGGAGCCTGTGCGGATGCGGATGTGCCGACGAATGGACTGCTCGGACGGCAGGCCGTCCGAGCAGTGATTGGCCCGGATTCCCACCCGGACCTGACGACCGAGACGGATGGGCAGCCTACCTCGCCCAGTACCCCGACCTCGCCCCTGCAATTGAACGAGCGGTTCGTGGAGGCGCTCATGGGACTGCGAACCGGGTGGACCGACTGCGCGGACTCGGCAACGCCGTTGTGCCACAGCAAGCCGAAGCCGCCTTGCGAGCACTCTGGTTTCGCGCCTTTGGAGTGTGGCCGTGAGTAAGACGGTGACCGCCGCCCGAGCAGCCGGCACGACGACGATCTCGCCGGTGCTGCTGGCGATGTCCGAGGCAGCGTTCCAGCGTCAGGTCAAGGCGACGTTGGCATCGCTCGGGTACGTCGTGTGGACGTTCCCGATCATGAAGCGGACTACGGCAGGCGTGCCTGATCTGACGTTCTGGCATCCGAAACGACCGGGCCGCTTGTGGTTCTGGGAACTCAAGAAGGCTCGTGGAAGAGTCCGCCCAGAGCAACAGGAGGCCATCGACCATCTGAGCACCGTCCCCGGTGTGGACGCTCGGATCGTGCGGCCCCAGGACTGGGAAGTATTGCGTTGGGGGTTGCTCTGATGACCAACCAGCATCCGTGCGTCGTGGCGCCGGGAGGGGCGTAGGGTGAAGCCGTACTTCGAGAGAGATGGCATCGTCATCTATCACGCCGACTGCCGAGACGTGTTGCCCACCCTCGAGGCCGACAGCGTCGATCTGGCGCTGTCTGACCCGCCGTACGGTATCTCGCTCGATACGGCGAATCACCAGCGCAAGCGCGGTGCGCTTGCGCTGGCAAACGACTACGCCCCCGTACACGGCGACAGTGAGCCATATGACCCGTCTCTGCTGCTGCGATTCCCTCGCCTGATCCTATTCGGCGGCAACCACTTCGCCAGCCGCCTGCCAGAGTCGCCATCGTGGCTTGTCTGGGACAAGGTGGCGAACCTGAGATCAGATCGGGCGCTCGGGTTCAACGACAACGCCGACGCGGAACTGATCTGGACGAACATCGGCGGACCCGTCCGTGTGTTGCGGCACCAGTGGATCGGCCTCATGAAAGGCACGGAGCGCGGCGAGAGTCGTGTCCACCCGACACAGAAGCCTGTCGCCCTGATCCGCTGGCTCATCGACTACTACAGCCAGCCGGGTGACCTGATCCTCGATCCCTACATCGGCTCAGGGACGACTGCCGTAGCGGCGCGTGACACAGGTCGCCGCTGCATCGGCATCGAGATCAGCGAAGCGTACTGCGAGATCGCAGCCCGAAGATTGGATCAGATGGTGCTGCCGATGGGGGAATCAGCATGACCGCCGCCGCCGACACCGCGCTAGGCCGGCGGGGGAGCGGGGGGCTTCGGCTTCGGGCCGGGCTTCGGGCGCTGGAGAGCTACCAGCTCGTCGCGCTCGATCAGGTAGTCACGCCCGGGCTTGATCGGGTGAAGACGGCCGGCGTCGATATAGCGCCGGATGGTCATGTGGCTGACACCGAGGTAGTCGGCAGCCTTTGGGATTGTCAGCAACTTCTCACCGTCCACGGCTCAGAGGATAGCGCCCGATGCATACATCGTAACACGTTAGCTAGCTACACACGACCATTTGAATTGTGTATAATGAGAGCACACATCCTATCTGGTGGTGACCGATCATGGTAGCTGAGAACGTGACAGCGTTGACCGTTCGGGAGCGGAACGACATGCCCGCCGTGATGTTCACCGACGAGCAGATCGCGCTCATTACACGGACCATCTGCAAGGGCGCCCAGCCCGACGAGCTGGAGTTGTTCCTGGGCCAGTGTCGGCGGACCGGCCTCGATCCGTTCGCACGGCAGATTTACGCCGTCATGCGGTGGGACAGCAAGCAGCGCCGAGAGGTGATGCAGACTCAGGTCAGCATCGACGGGTTCCGCCTGATCGCTGAGCGCACGCGCCACTACGGCGGACAGCTTGGGCCGTTCTGGTGCGGCAAGGATGGCGTCTGGACGGACGTGTGGCTGGCCGACGAGTTCCCGTCAGCGGCAAAGGTCGGCGTCCTACGGAACGACTGGAAGGAACCGCTGTACGCCGTCGCCACCTGGAAGTCCTACGTGCAGACGTTCAAGCGCGATGGCAAGGAAAGCGTCGGCACCATGTGGCAGAAGATGCCCGAGGTCATGCTGGCGAAGTGTGCGGAGTCGCTGGCACTGCGCCGCGCATTCCCACAGGAGTTGTCGGGCCTCTACACCGCCGAAGAGATGGCACAGGCCGACAAGGACGAACCTGCGACGGCACCCACCATCGTGGACCTACAGCCCGTCGTTACTGATGCGCCAGAGGAGCCGCCGAAGCGTGTGCCCTGCAACAAGAAGGCGTTCCTGGTCGGCTGGCACACGACCGTCAAGAACACGCGATTTGATGCCGATGATGTGCGGGCTAAGTTCATTGGCTACCACACGGGCGAGAAGTTCACATCGCTGGCGGCATTCCTCGATCAAGCAACAAACGAGGAGGCTGCGGCGCTCGTCAAGGCCGTCAGCGACCGTATTGCTGCCGAGGCCAGGAAAGCCAACAGGGCCGCATCGTGACGGGCGGGATGCTGCATCAGGCGGCTGACGTGTGCCCGACGTGCAAGGGCAGTGGCGTGCTTGCCGAACCCGTTGAAGAACGGTTCGGCGGGTACATCGACGGACCAGCACCAGCGGCCCGTCTGTGGCTGGTGCGAGTCAGCGGGTGCTCAGGGCTTGATCCGAGCGTCGAGAAGTCGGAGTACCTGTTCTCGGAACGCTTCAAGATTCGCGAGCGCGAGGCCGTCCGCGAGATGTCAGACGGGTTGCTCGTGGAGCATGTCGCACGTCTGCGGCGCCTGATCGTCATGGCTGGCGAGGCTGGCCGCGACTTCCTGGACGAGTTGACCCGCGACCGTCACGAGATGGCGTCGTCAGAGTTGAGTTGGCGCCAGCGGGCGGGCAACAAGGGAGCCGACCGCATCCAGGCTGACATCGCATGGCGCGACCGTGTAGACAGGGTCCGCTCATCTGTTGACCTTGCCATGCTCATCGCCTACGAGAACGACCAGGGCCAGCCGACCAGCAACGGCAAATGGAAGTGCTGCTGTCCGTTCCACGCTGACCAGCATCCGAGTCTCGACATCGACACCAGGAAAGGCGTCTGGATCTGTCGTGGCTGCAACGTCGGCGGGGACGCCTTTACCTACCTTGAACTGCGCTACGGGCTGGACTTCGCTGGAGCCGTGCGCCATCTGGAGAGCCGTCTGTGACAGACGAACGCGAGATCATGCGGTACGTGGCAGGCCCAACAAACGGGTGGCTCGGGAACTACGTGGAATACGCGCGTAAGATGACCGACGCCCCGTTAGCCTTCCATGTGGCTGGTGGTCTTGCAGCGATGGCGGGCGCTATCGGCAGCAACGTCTACTGGAAGGGCGGCGGCGGGCGCGAGCAGTGGCCGAACCTGTACGTGCTGCTGCTGGCGCCGTCCGGTGTGTTCCGCAAGAGCACTAGCGTGGATCTGCCGACCTACCCACTTGGCAACGCCGTACCAGGGGTAATTCTGGACCGAGAGTTCAGCCCTGAGCAGTTCATCCGCAACCTCGCAGCCCATCCGACGAGCGTGCTCAAGGAGTCCGAGTTCGGATCGCTGCTGGAGCGGATGAAGTCCAGCTACATGCAAGGCATGAAGCAACGGCTCACCGACCTGTTCGACTGCCAGGACACCTACGACCGCACGCTGAGGGGTGCTGAGGGGCGTGGAGAGCGCATCAGCATCGTCAAGCCAGCACTGACCATCCTGGCCGCATCAACGCTGGACTGGCTGGTGGAGTCGCTGACCGAGACAGACATGCGGTCAGGCTTTATGCCGCGCTTCCTGTTCATCGCACCGACCGTCAAGGAAGCAGAGCCGCCAGGGGGATACCTCGCATCGGGTGACGCTCACGCCGTCTCGATCATCACACGCCATCTGGCGTCGATGTCCAGGATGAAGCGCGCCGAGCTGTCGTTCAAGGTGGTTCGGCGCCGATTCGTGGAGTGGACGGCCGATCACAGCACGTTCGCAGAGAGCGGCAACGCGCCCGAGGAGTTGATGGGACTGTACAGCCGACTCGGGCACCACCTCGCCAAAGTCTGTGCGCTCATCACCGTCTCTGATGAAGGAATCGAGCCAGCCTACGAGGTTACCGAGGACGCTGCTGAGCGGGCGATTGCCTTCATGGAGTGGGTGCTGGCTGGCACCTCGCGGGTGTTCGAGGAGCGGGTCACGTTCTCGAAGTTCGAGCAACAGGCTCAGAAGGCGTTGCGGTTCATCGGCGCCCAGACCGACCGGAGCACGCTGCTCAAGCGGATGAAGTGTCAGGCGAACGAGCTGGACCGCCTGCTCATCACGCTCAAGGAGCGCGGCGAGATTGACGAGAAAAGCGAGGCGACCGCTGGTCGTGGGCGCCGCGTCATCGTGCGACTGCTGCCGAACGTGGAAGGGGAAGAAAGGGGAAATAAGGGGGAAGAAAGTGGGGAAAGAAGCCCCAACGGCAAAGTGGTCAATTTTGCGCCGGTTGCCCTGGCGGGGAAATAAGGGAAAGAAGGGTGAAAGAAGTGATGAGTGGTGGGGAAAGAAGGGGAACTTTGGGGAAGAAAGTGGGAACAAAGTGGGGAAAGAAGTTGGGGTCTGAGCGACGGGTGACCAGAGTAGACGCGGTGGAGGGGTTCACATAGCGGCCTGTTTCTCTTTTTTCCCCGTCGTCTCTCTGTCCCCCCTGCTCTACGCACGTAGTAGTAGGGGTGTAGGTAGGTGTGACCTCAATCGGCGGTCAGCCTTTAGGAACGGTAGCAGCAACAGCAAACAACCGAGGGGAGTTTTGAAGATGTTCAGCGGTAGTGCGATTGGGAACCTCGGCAGCGATCCAGAGCTGAAGTATTCAGCGAATGGGGCGCCATTTCTTCGATTCAATGTGGCAACCAACGGTCGGGTGAAGACGCAAGAGGGGAACTGGGAAGACAAGACCGAGTGGGTGCGGTGCACGGTGTTTGGTCAGCGCGCCGAATCTCTGACCCAGTACCTAAAAAAAGGCATGCGGGTCTACGTATCAGGGCGCCTGGAAGCAAAGCCCTGGACTGACCAGCAGGGGGGCGTTCGGGCCGGCTTGGAGCTGATCGCTGACACCGTCGAATTTATGTCGTCTCGTGAGGAAGGACAGCAGCAAACGCCCCGCCGACAGGAGTCATCCACCGATGGCGACCTGCCGTTCTAGGGGGATGAGATGACGATTTCGTTGAGCATGCGGTTTCAGATTCTTGAGCGGGACAGCTTCACCTGTCGCTTCTGCGGCAAGCGGGCGCCCGAGACGGAACTCGAAGTCGATCACGTCGTGCCGCGCTCGAAGGGTGGGAGCGACGACACGTCGAACCTCGTGAGTGCTTGCCGAGACTGCAATCGGGGCAAGGGCGACCGCACCATCGACCTGAGCCGGACGGACTGGAACGCGCTCCTCGGCAAGTTCTTTCACTCCATGTGCTCTGGCGGTCGCGTGCAGCAGCAGGGACAGGTCGTCGGCTCTCTTGGGGACGGGCTGTACGTCGTGAGGTTCTTCGACTGGTTCGTCGGATCAGAGACGAAGCGACAGGTGATCCACGTCGATGACATGCGGACGGGAGCGTGGGCGCTCTACGAGGATGACGATTCGATGCGGGATCACTACGAGCATTCCATCGGTGTTCGGTCGCACGAGGGCGGGGGGACGTGCTCATGTCAGACGGAATGACGATGACGCTCGCGCCACGCACGGGCCTGATCGGCACGCCGCTGACCAACGGCCTGCAACTACCGGGCAACCTCACGTACGACGAGTGGCGGGGCGCCCTGGAGCACGCCGACCTGATCGTCTCGGCCGGCCCGTGGTTCCTCGTGGATCTCATGGCGTACGGGGAGCACCATTTCCCCACCCAGTACACCCAGGCGCTCCCGACAGCCGACGAAGACCCAGATGGCAGCCGGCAGTCACGTCTCAAGCAAGCGGCCTGGATGGCGACGAAATACCCGCGTAACCAGCGGATCGCGGGGCTGTCGTACACCCATCATCGGGTAGCCGCCGAGCTGGAGCCGTACGACCGTACCGCGCTGCTTGAAGAGGCGTTGACGGAGCGTCTGAGCACGCGCGACCTGATGGTGCGTGTCAAGGCTGTGCAGGAGGCGTTGAAGGCTATCGACGCTGCCAGCACGCCTGTGTGCGCCGCTGACGAGGCGTGGCGGCCGACTCCTGACGACCTGACCGACGAGGCCAGCGCGCGGATGCGCTTCGAGCGGACGATGGCCGGCAGAGGCGCCACCTTCGATGCCGGGTGGGTGGCCGCGCTGGCGTGGGCCGAGCAGCTCGATTGCTTCAAGCGTGAATGACCACCAGGAGCACCAGGCCGAGGAGCGGGCGCGCGCTGCGCGATGGCTGGAGGAGGGATAGGGATGAGCAAGTTCTACGTGGTATCGGCGGTCATGCCGTGGAAGTCGATCCGGCTGAACGCAACCGGGCAGGGGTTGCACTGCGACGACAAGGACGTGGCTGGCTACATGGTGGTCTTTACCACGCGTGCCGGCGCTGAGGCGTACATCGAGAGTGCCGGCCCTGATGTTCCCGTAGGGCGGGCCGATGTCCTGGACTTTGAGAGTGGCGCGGCCACGGACGACGACGGCGGGAAGGCGGCAGACGCATGACGCGCAGACGAGCGGTGAGTGATTGGGCCGTGCGTCAGTGGCATCAGGACGAGGTGCGACGGTGGGCGCAGGCGTGTTTCACATGGCGGCAGTTGTCAGGTCTGTGGACGGAGGACGGGAGGCCGTGAAGCATGCGAGCACGGTTGTCGCACTGGTCTTTGTCGTTCCATCCCTGATCGCGCTGATCGCGATTGGTGGCTACATCGAATACATCTGGTGGTTCCAACATCCGGAATACACGAGTCGCGTGATGTTCCTGGAGCACTGGAAGCTGTACGCCGCCGCGTGTTGTTTTGCCATCCCGTTGATGATCGGAATGGGAAGGTTGTTCCGATGACCACATCCCGCGAGTCCTTCCACGCATCGCAGGCCAAGCTCCAGCAGGACCGCAGCGGGCGGGCCGAGCACACGGTGAGCGTCAGCCCGATGGGCACCGTGACTGATGGTACCTGGACGCCGTCGTTTGAGTACCGCGCTCATTGCACCTGCGGAATGCGGTCATCACGCCTCGACACGATGAGCAAGGGCGAAGAGTGGGCGCGGGTGCACCGCCAGAGCGTCCAGGAGCCTCGTACAGCGTCGAAAACGCCAAAAGTGCCCACAGATAGCACTGACGCCGCGCCGCGCGCTGATGAGGGGGCTGTGTGAGCCGACCAAGCTGGGATGACTACTTCTTCCAGGTCGCTGCCACGGTGGCGACCCGAGCGACCTGTCCGCGCGCATCCGTGGGCGCCCTGCTCGTCAAGGACAAAAAGATCCTGTCTACGGGCTATAACGGTCCGCCCTCCGGCCAACCGCATTGTCCGGCCACGCCTGAGCATCTGGCGCTGCCGCACTGTCTCGCCTCGCTGCACGCCGAGCGTAACGCCCTGACGAACGCGACCGTGCAGACCTACGGCGCCACGATGTACGTCGTCGGTCCACGCGTCGTCTGCCCCGACTGCCGAGACGCCATGCAGATCTGTGGCGTCCAGTACCGCTACCGACCCTCGGTCCTGACGCTCGACAGTGTGATCCGTGAGGTCAACGCCTGGCAGGCGGTCACGTTCCCGACCGCAACACCGGCATCTGTCGTTGAGCATCTGCGCCGTGAAGTGATGGAGTTGGTGGAGGAGCCGACGAACGTGCTTGAACTGGCGGACGTGGTGATTCTCGCGGCGGCGCTCTCACTCACCCTCGGCCTGAGCGTCAGCGACCTGACGGCCGTCATCGATGCAAAGCTCGGGGTCAACCGGCTACGAGCGTGGCAGGCCCCAGATCACATGGGCGTTGTCGAGCACGTTCGATGACGGTTCGCACCGGCAGCATCGTCAAGACGTGTCCGTGCGGAACAGAGTTCAGGATCAGCCCGTGCCATCAAGCAGCCGGCAAGGGCAAGTTCTGTAGCCCGCCGTGCGCGATGGCCGGGCGCCGCGTCAACTTCGTCAAGGGCTCCACCACCTCGATCACGCCGAAAGCACTGGCCCGACTGGCTCCGGTGGACGATGACAAGGGCGGGTCGGTGATCTGCGCCCGTTGTGGCCGGGAGCGCCAGCGGGGCGTGAGATGTGTTTGCGAGCGGAGGACTCCAGATGGCGAGTGACTGGACTGGCCCAAACTGGGACATCGGCCCCGATTTCCCCGTGCACGCACGCGGCGACCGTCGTCCGCAGACGCACGGACCGGCGCCGTTGCCGCCCGGCCAATGGTCGCGCCGCTACAGCGCGTGTACGGCGTGCGGGCGCACGGACCACCCTCACGCGTCTCGCGGCGTGTGCTTCGGCTGCCGTGGAAAGGAGCGCGCGTCATGACCACCATCACCACCGTCGCCCTCGATGCTGCCCAGGGCGCCACGTGGATCACGAGACTACGTGTGATGCGCGTTCCGTGCCGCATCAACGTGGACGCCAACGGCCAGTCGTTCGGGGACCGCGTGCAGGATCTCCGAGAGCGTCGCGGCCTGACGCAAACGCAACTCGCCACGAACTGCGGGCTGTCGGTCACTCCCATCCGTGGCGTCGAATGGGAGCGGGGCTGGTGCGTGCAGGCGGATACGGTGGCGCGGATAGCCCGTGCACTCGGCGTCGAGATGGGCGCCCTGTGGTGGGGACAGGAGGCGACAGGGTGAGTCGCCAACTCACGCGTGGGCTTGGTCTGGGACTGATTGGGCTAGGAGTTCTGTTCATGTTCGGGGACGGACCTTTTGGTGCGTACCTCTCGGGACTGTGCATAGGGTCGTCGTTGGTGATTCTCTGGACGCGACAGGAGGCGACAGGCTCATGAGCAACGACCGACCAATCGTCAGCGAGGTCACGCCGCTCTGTCGGCAGATGGCGCCCGCGTTCAAGGCGTGGGCCGAGAGCCTCAACGGTCGCTACGCCAACCTGTTCGAGACGTTCGCCGGCGGGTTCACCGCAAGGGATGCGGAGATTGAGGACGCCGAGCGCTGCCTAGAGTTGGCAGACGTGCTGTACGCAACGGTCAGCGCGGCCATGATCGTCAGCGATTGCAACGAGGCGTGCGAGCACCCGGCCTGCCTGATCCTGCGAGCGATGCGGCGCTACCGGAAGGTCCGCGCCCGCGCACTCCTCGCAACCGAGCCACCAGCAGCAGCGGCGCCACAGCTCGGGGATGCGGAGGCGTAGGCGGATGAGCCGACGAGCAGCGTTCGACTGCGAGCATTGCCGCATGCCGCTGGGCGAGTACGTGCAGGGCGGACTGCGGCTGCTCGGCCACGGCGAGACGATCCTCGGCCCTGACCGCGCGGGCATCACCTGTCCCCGCTGCCAGCGTGTGCGCTGCTGGTCCTACTCGCCGCAGACTACGGCGATGACCAGTCTGGCGGTCGGGTGATATACAACAGAGCGAATCTTGGTTATAATCCTGTGAGCGGAGTACGCCCGCCTCATGTCTGTGTGACGTGAGGCGGGCTTTCTTGTTGTTCCGGGGCAGATTGGAAACGACGTGTACATTCCAGGTGTCGCTGCGATTCTTGTCCTGATCTTCTCAGTGCTGCTGATGCTGGGAGTCCTGCCGTTTACCCCGGTCGTGGTCGGGGCCTTGTTCGTGTGTGTGTGTCTCGGCTTCGTCGGCCCGTACTTCGTCAAAGCGTAGGGCGTCCGTGACACCGCCCGCGCTGCTCACCAGTCTGCGGCGGCTGGTGGCGCACATCGTCTCAGCACTCACTGGTGGCGTCGATCTCCATACCGACCTTGCTGACATCCGAGAGGACCTGAAGAAGATGGCAACCAAAGCCGAGACAGAGCAGATGCTGACCGACCTGTCGGCCACGGTGACCGACTACATCGGTGACGTGAACGCCAAGATGACCGAGATGAACACGAAGCTCGATGCCGCCCTCGCCGCTTCTGCCAACGACGCAGCCCAGGAAGCGCAGATCGCGGAGTTGAAGCAGATCACCGACGACGTGGTGACGCGCGGCACGGCCATCACCGACGCTATCAAGGCTGCTGACGCGTCCGTGGATCGTCCTACGCCGTAGCCGACACCGTAGCGGTCTTTGATTCGATTTGAAATTGGGGCGGAATCAATATGGCGCAGCGCGGAGGCAAGCGGGCAGGGGCAGGCCGAAAGCCTTCGGGGCTGCGGCTGCATCCGCGCGCCGAGTCACCTATTCGCATTGCCGAGTTGAAACTTTCAGAGCATCTGCCCGAGCTGGTCGAGAAGGCGGTCGAGATGGCATTGGCCGGCGACCGTGCCTTGCTGGCGTATTGCATCGACCGCGTGCTCGGAAAGTCCATGCAGCCGGTGGATCACAGTGGCGAGGTTGACCACAAGGTCACGTCGGTCGAGGCGATCCGCGAAGCCATCAGGGTGGTAGCGTGACTGTGACGGCTGCCGATCCGGTCGCTATCGCGCGGTGGGCGTTCGGACATGATCACTGGAAGACCAGCGCGGCCATCCTGCGAGCGATGGACAAGCCGAACGCGAAGGTGGCCGTCAAAGCCTGCCACTCCAGCTCGAAGACGTTCACCGCCGCCGACGTAGTCCTCCTGGCTCTGTTGAACGGCTACGACGTGGTGACGACGGCGCCGACGCAGGAGCAGGTTGAGCGGCTGCTGTGGGGCCACATCAGGCGGGCTATCGACAATAGCCCGACCATCGCCCGCTCCGTGTGGGGCACGATCAACCTGACCGAGATCAGGATGCCGACTGGCGAGTTTGCCGTGGGCCTTGCAACCAAGCCTGAAGAGGGCGGCGTCCGATTCCAGGGGCACCATGCACGGCCAGGATCGGCCCTGGTGGTCGTGATCGATGAGGCCCTCGGCGTGAACCCGGGCATCTTCGAGGCCGTCGAAGGCTTCTCTGCTGGCGGCGACGTGCGGCGCCTGTACCTGTTCAACCCGACGATCCCCTCCGGCCCGGTCTACGACATCTTCACGAGCGATGATCCTGACTGGGAGCGCTTCACCATCGACGCCTTCGACTCCCCGAACCTCGAAGGGTTGGACCTGGCGTCGCTCCTGGCGTTGCCAGAGCACGAGCTGGACAACAACGTCCGCCCGTACCTCGTGACCCGCCGCTGGGTGCGTGCTCGGTACTACGAGTGGGGCGAAGACAGTCCACTGTGGCAGTCTCGCGTGCGTGGTCGCTTCCCCGATCAGGCGTCCAACAGCCTGATCTCGCTGGCGTGGCTGGAAGCCGCAAAGGCGCGGCCGGGTGTCTGGTCTGAGAAGGGCGGTGACGTTGTCGCAGGCGTGGACGTGGCCGGCCCGGGCAAGGACGAGACGGTCGTCTATGTCAGGCAGGGTACGCGCGTACTCGGCATGTACCCGTTTCCGTCCCCCGACAGTCGCGGTGAGACGCTATCGGTGCTTCAGACGTGGCTGCATCGAGGGCTGAAGACGGTCAACGTGGACAGCGCTGGCGACGGGCATTACTTCATGCTGCACCTGCGAGAGAACCTGCCGAGCACCATCACCGTCAACGGCATCAACGTGGGCAGCAGCCCGACCGACGCCATGAACCTCGACGGGCGTACTGCCAAAGACGTGTACGCGAACCTCAAGGCTGAGTTGTACTGGGGCCTGAGAGAGCAGTTCCGAGACGGGCTGGTGAGCGGCTTGACGGATCAGACCACGATCAGCCAGCTTGCGTCGATTCTGTGGGCGCCGAACAGCAAGGGCAAGACGGAGATTGAGCGCAAGGAGCAGGCAGCGAAGCGCGGGGTCAAGTCCCCAGACCGCGCCGAGGCGTTGATGCTCGCCTTTGCTCCACGCCTGCAAGACCAGATGCTTGCTCATGCCTGGAGCGGGCAGGCCGCCAACATTCTGACGCCTGACGAGGCGAAACTGCCCTGGAATGCGCCCTCAGAGCGTCCAGGGGCGCCGTGGGCCGCGCAGGACGCTGAGAAGCAGCAGGGTTGGCTGGAATCGGCCAAGTGGTAGCGAAGGAGGTCTGACATGGTTGAGGTTCGATACGTGCACCGACTGGCGCCGCGAGCGTGTGACAGGGTCTACACGGTCATGAGCGGTCCGCTCACCGTTGACGGCGGCTTCGATACGGGCAAAACCTCGTTCCACCAGCCGGAAGGCGTGCGCTGCGAGTGCGCCGATGGCGGCAAGCGCGAAGCGGTCGGGCTGCACATGCTCAACCCGAACGAGATGGCCCAGTTGGGCACGGTCGAGAAGCGCGGCGTCGAGTGGATCGAAGTCGGCATCGCCATGACGAAGGCTGAGGACGACGACAGCGACGCGGACGGCACGCCCGATATCGCGGAATCCCTGCCGTTTGTCGAGGCCAGGAAGCCGAAAGCCAGGCCGAAGCCGAAGGTCAAGAAGGCGCCGAAGGTAGCCGAGAAGCCGGCTGCCCCCGCGCCGTGGACGCCGCCTTGGGGCAAGCGCGACGAAAAGAGCTAGCGGTGATCATCAGCCAGCGCCAGCAGCCGATCTCGGCCAAGAACGCCGACCACAAGATGATCAACGACTTGTGGGAAAGCACGGCTGCTCGCGTGGCGCCGTCTCGGCGCCGCATCGCCATCTGTCGGGCGATCAGGCGCGGGCTGTTCACGGTCCGCATCCCGCAGACCTGGCTCAAGGGGCTGGAGGGGCAATGGCTGGAGTCGGCCGTGCCCGAGCGCTGGCAGCTCGACCTGAACCTGTCCAACGTGCTCGGGGAGGATATCCCGACGTTCACCCGCACGCCGCTCGGGACCACCGACACGGCCCAGGAGGACGCCGACGAGTGCGAGTCATGGATCAACGCGGCCGAGGCTGACGAGAACGGCGGCACCGACTACGACGCGATGACCGGCCTTGCCGTGCAGGATGGCGAGTGGTCGAGCCTTGTGCTGCCACGGACGGCTGGCATGCGGCGCCCGCCGTCGTACATGGAGAAGCGGACCGAGGACGCGAGCGGCAACGTCACCATCCTGAAGCCGAAGGACACCTACGACCGCGACGAGCGCGGGCGCCCGGCCGACAAGCCCGACTACAAGGGCCGATCCGAGCGACAGTCGCGTAAAGCCTACGACCAGGCGTATGAGCGATGGCTGGCAAAGAATCCGTGCTGGGAAACCCGCCTGATCAGTGCCACCGACGTTGCCAACGTCATGACGCGGGGCTTCGGGCGCAAGCGCTGGGAATGTACAGGGCTGGTGATTCGCACCCGCTACGAGCCAGAAGCGCTGATCGCGCGCGGCTGGGAGTGGGCCGGCATGGGCAAGACCGAGATGATCCCCCGCGAGCACGGGACGGACTCTCGGTACGGCGACGGCGGCATGGTCTACTTGTACGAGGCGTACCTGCTCGATGAGGACGGGATGCCGTTCTGCACCTACAGCGTGGGTGGCGACGAGACGTGGCAGGTGACCGATAAGGGCGACCGTGAAGCCGTCATCGATCTGTACAAGGATCACGGGCTGGAGCGGAAGACCTGGGACCACCACTACGGACTGCACTTCGAGGATGACCCGGCCTTCCGAGGCGTGCCGTTCATCTGGCCGCTGGTGCCGACGCTCCTGAACCTCGAAGGTTTGCGGACGGCCATTGGCGCCGCAGCATGGCGCAACTCGTTCACGGGCAAGGTCATTCGGCCTGACCCGAACGTGCCGCCGTCCGCGTACCTCGACGGCCACGGACAGTTCAAGCCGTGGGAAGATCCCGGCCCCGGGCAGACCAAGCCGGTCTACGGCGAGATCAGCCCCGTTGAGCAGGCCCGCGTGGGTGACGACGCGTACAAGATGCTGGCCGAGCATCGGCAACAGTTGGTGATGGGGTCGCCGGACGACTCGCAGTACGGCGGCAGCGGTCAGGATCAGTCGGGCCATGCGAAGGTGGTCGGGCACGACTTGCTGATGTCCGGCAAGCGGCAGTTGCGCGACGGCATCCTCGGCTGTGCGGAGTCGGTCGCCTCGGCCAAACTGTACATCGCGGACTTGCAGCACAAGCCGAAGAAGGGCGAGCGCTCGATTGACTGGCCGGTCTTCAAGGCCGACGAGGAAGTCCTTGACACGGGCGAGGAGCGCACGCGGATGACCATTCTGCCGCTCAAGGAGCGGTGGCTGGACGGTCAGTACGACATCAAGGCCGAGTTCCCTGAGCGCGGGAACGCGCTGGAGATCGAGCAGGAGGCCAGCCTCGCTGAGCGCGGGTTCAGCCATGTTGAGAACGTGCTCAAGAAGAAGGGCGTCCGCAACACGACCATCGAGATCGCGAAGATCGCGAACTGGCGCTACCTGCTGCAAGACCCGCGCGGCATCGCGGAGCTTCAGATGCGCGGCGCCGTGCTCAGGGGCGATGTGGAGCGGCAGAAGCTGCTGGCAGCCGTCCAGGCGCAGGAGGCAACGGCTGACGGCACGCCAACGGCCGCGCTTGAGGGTGGCAGCGCACAGCCAGCGTTGCCGCCAGGAGGCCCGCCGCAGGGGAATAACGGGCCGACCGCGCTCGGGAACCCGGCGCAGAACAGCCTGAACGCCACGATATCCGGCGCGATGGGCCAGGGGCCGGCCAATATGGACGCACAGGCGCAGCAGGCGTTGCAGAGTGGGATGGGCTGATGGACGAAGACGAGCAGATGAGCGGACATCCGATGGATGAGCCTGCGATCAACTACGACCTCGCGATTATGGCGATGAAGATCGATCTTGCTGAGCGTAAGGCGAAGCTTGCACTGGAAGCCGCCGCTGCCGGCGCTATCAAACCCGACGTGGCGGCCCCGTACATTGAAGCATTTATGGGGCTGGAGATCGAGGTTTAGCGTGCCAGCACGGAAGCCGACACCCGTTTTCGAGGAAGTGCTGTCGAAGCAGCGCGAGCAGATGCTCGACCAGTACGGCCGCGCGCTGGCCGGGGTACAGGGGCGCCCGCCGGACTCGTCACCGACTGATGAGGACGACGAGTACGAAGCGTGGACCCAGCGTGACCCGAAGGTGCTCCCCGAGCATCTTCAGCAGATCGCCGTGCAGACCGCCCAGGAATTGAGCCAGCAGACCAACGAGGACGGCACGCCGATGTGGACGCCCGAGCAGATAGCCGTGGCGGTTCAGGGGCGCCAGACGCTCGCCCAATACCCATTCAGACACCTGACCTACACGCTCGGGGTGGAAGGGCTGGAGAACCAGATCACCAAAGCGAAGCAGGTGGCAAAGCGTGTACAGGCGCGGCAGCAGCGCGAGATGATGACGAACATGGAAGCGCAGGGATGGGCGCCCGTGAGCGACGGGAACGCGCCGCCTGAGCAGGGGGCAGTCTGATGCCGTTCTGTGGCCTGCTGATCTCGTGCGCGGAGTGCGGGCGCCCGGTCGAGAGCGTCGTCTACAGCCAGCACGCGGCAGATGGCAGGTTTGGGGGCTATTGGCCGTTCGCGGACACGCACGAGCGCGCATATGGGCACTATCCATACGACTCGCGCGTGACACGAACGCGTGGCCTGATGCCCTGGAAGGGAGACAAGTAACGTGGTGGAGTGGATTCACACAGGGGGATGGCGTCACGGGGACCAGTGCTACTGCACGCACCCCGGCGGACTTGGGCTTCTTCCGCCCGAAGAGGCTGCGGCCGAGCGGGCACGTCGCCGCCGCGTGCTGAAGACGGGCGTTATGCCGCTTACCAACGACGATGGAACAGTGGAACTCGTGTCCGTCAAGGTGGAAAGCAGTTGTGGCCGATACGCGGATCTGGGGGCCATGTTCGCGAAGGCGAGCCTTCCGCCGCAGGGGGAGGAAGACTGACATGGCAGCTCGCGCAGTCTGGAACAAGTCGAACAGCGACGGCACCACCACCTACATCTACGACGACGGGTCATTGGCCGTCTGGAATCTGAGCACGGGCGAGAAGGTGCGCGAGGCTGGCGCCAACCCGCAACTCGCTCAGGCCATACAGTCCGGCGACACCAACACCATGCAGCAGACCATCGACTACGGGACGCAATGGCTGGCGTCTCCGATGGGACAGGACTACATCAGCACCCGGCAGGCGGCGTCTGATGAGGAGAAACGCCGCTACGAGAACACCTACGGCCTCCAGAAGAACGCGCAGAATTTCTCGCAGGGCATGTCGAAGGATCAGCTCAACTTCGACAAGTCCAAGTGGAACGACCAGTACGGACTCCAGCGTGATGAGTTCGGCTTCAAGACGGGGCCGGAGTTCCAGTTAGAGAAGGACAAGTTCGGCCAGAACGTCAAGGAGTCGGATGCTCGCATCCTCGACCTGGAGCGCAAGTACGGGCTGGACTCCTCGCGCCTCGCGCTCGACTACAACAAGCAGAGCATCGACTACGCCAAGACCCCGCGCTCGTGGCTCGACTCGCTCGACTGGGAGCGCGGCGGGGCCGGCGCCGGCATCCCGGTCTACATGCAGAACCTGGCGGCCAACATCAGCAACCCGGCCTTCCAGAGCAAGGGTGCCGGCACGCCGCAGATGAACAGCCTCGGGCAGACCGTGGCCGATGCGAGCGGCAACCAGGCAGCGGCAGCGGCGGACCCGACTGCCGAGACGACGAAGGCGATTGCCGGTATCGCGAAATTGTCACCGCCGAGCAGTACGGTGGGGATGAGCGGGCGTGATGCGGCGACGATCCAGTTGCTGACCGAGATGTACAAGAACGGCGCCGGCAAGATCGGGGAGGGCAAGTGGGAGAGCTTGATGCCCGACGAGCAGGACACCATTCTGGGCACGTTCGATAGAGTGGCGCCGAACGGGGGGAATCGTTGGCTTCAAGACCTGGGTAGGACTCGAATCCCAACGGCATCACGAGCGTACGCGACAGGCTAAGGAGGCGACATGAAGACCACCCGACGATCCCTACTCCAGATGCTCGGCCTCGGCGCCGCAGCCGCCGCCCTCGCGCCTGCCGCCAGCATGGAGACGGCCAGCGCTGCCCCAAGCAAGGGAACGCTACGCCTATCGAACGTTGAGCCACTGGCGTTCAAGTCGGGCACCGATGCGCTGACGTGGACCGGCAGCGTGAGGTTCGAGTGCTGCACGGTCCACGACATTCGCGACTACGGTGCTTTGTGCGATGGCGCGACTGACGATTCGGCTGCGGTTCAGGCGGCCGTCGATGCCGCAGCATCAGACGGTGGCTACGTCACGCTGCATTCAGGCACTGTGCTCGGCTCCTCTGTTGCCATCGAGCAGGCTCGGGCGGACGGCTACAACCGGGGGCGACTAGTCGAAGAGGCGCGGCAGGAGAGTCGGCAGGCGCGAGCCGTTCAGTCGATCCTGGATGGCGAAATGGTGACCATGACGATCCCTCATGACAACCATCCGTGGACTGAAAGCTAAGCGATGACGGTGTACTGGCCTCGGAGTGTGCATAAGGCGCTTGCAGGCATGGGCTTCGCTGCCGAGACGGAGCCGCAGCTCCAGCAGATCGGCGCTGCCGAGGCGCAGTCCAACATGCAGCAGGCCGGCTGGCAGCCCATGTCTCCGATGCAGGCCGCGCCGATGCCGTCCGCCGATCCCGCGCCGCTGCCTGAGATCACGCTGCCATCGCTTGAAGAGGCGACCGCGCGGTGGAAGGAACAGCCGAAGCCCACGCCCAGCGGAACCCCGTCAGGTATGCCGAGCAACGCGCCGCGCACGGGCGGGATGACCAGCACGTTCACCACAGGTGATCAGTCGCCAGCCTTGCGGCCGGGCGAGAGCCTCGGCAATGTGACGCTCATCGGGAACGCGGGCACGCGCGCATCCAGATTCGCCAACGAGATCGCACGCGTGGCCGCCGAGGAAGGCGTGCCGGCCGATGTGCTGGCGGCCATCCTCGATACCGAGGACAGCGGCGAGACGAGCGTGTCGTCAGCCGGCGCCCGTGGGCTGATGCAGGTTGTCCCTGGGCAGGGCTTCGATCTGCCGGGCGAGGACGCGGCCGACCCGACCACCAGTATCCGTCAGGGCGCCCGCGCACTCAAAGAGAAGTACCGTATGGCTGGCGGCGACTGGAACGCGGCCGGACGGTTGTACTTCGGCGTTGGCGCCGACGCAGGCGGCACGACGGATAGTCAGTATCAGTCGATCTTTGAGCAGAACCGCTCGAAGTACCAGCAAGGGGCCCCGCAGTCGCGGACAGGCCCGATGCCCGAGGACGCGGTGCCCGGTGGGCGCCAGACGGCTGACCTGTACCCGCGCCAGGACTTGCTCGATGACCCTGACAAGTGGGCGGTGTGCGGGCCGTTGGGGATCATGGCGTTTGCGGCCATGAAGGGCCAGCCCATCGACTACCAGACGGCGAAAGAGGCGGCGCGTAAGGCCGGGTGGACGCCAGAGGGCGGCATGGCCGGGCCTGAGAGTCAGGTGGCCGCGCTCAACTCTATCGGCGTGAAGTCCAAGACCGGCCCGATAGACGTGAACCTGATCGCGCAGGAGGTTCGCAACGGGAACCCCGTGGGCCTGTCGTCTCCTGGGTCCAGTGGTCACTACTTCACGGTGCAGGCGGTAGACGATCAGGGGCGCCTCGAC
>Ga0068858_100000864_pt1 | contig 31391 bp, 24 predicted proteins | sample KBSSwiS12_FD_66589 | JGI IMG/M metagenome (GOLD analysis project Ga0068858, IMG submission 66589) | Switchgrass rhizosphere microbial communities from Kellogg Biological Station, Michigan, USA - KBS Switchgrass S1-2 | ecosystem: Host-associated > Plants > Roots > Rhizosphere > Soil ... | reverse complement strand
GCGTGGCCCTGGGCTTGTTGATTGGAAGCTTCTTTGTTTTGGTCTTCCTACAGGCTGGTTGCGGTTCCAGCAGTTCGGGAACAACCACGACCAGCGGCACTCCGGCAGGAACTTATACCTTCACGGTTACAGCATCTTCCGGGACCGGAGCATCTCATAGTCAGGTCGCGCAGTTGGTCGTGCAGTAGCGGGACGGCTCTATTGTAAGAATTTTCTGTTCCCCAGGTGTCACCAGTCGCGGCTGCTTCGGCAACGAAAGTGATGCCAAGCCACAGACTATGGCGAATGCGGTTCTTGTCGGCGATTCTGTAAAGAAATATTATTCCGCGCACAACGCTGTTCCCTGGGGGAAGACCCTGGGGATGGCTGTTTGGTTCGGCATCCTGACCGGCTTAGTTGAAGGCTGCGGGTTGCTGATATTTCAGAACCTCAACCAGGAAACCTGGGCCCTCCGCATTTCTTCTCCGATTCTCTGGATTTCCCCGGTAGTAGATGTTGTTTTCTTCTCCACGCTGGCTGTGCTGATTGCGTTTGCCGCAACACTATTTCGCAAAATTGATGCTTTGCGGTTGACCTCTGTTCTCCTGAGCAGTCTGGTTGTTTATGACTGGCTGACCCTTACCGCGCGCTTCAGCTCTCGCAGCCGCGTTTTGTTGGCCATTGGAGTTGGTTTCGCGGTTGCGCGGTGGTTTCCGAAACATGCACAAACAATGTGGACGATTTGCAGGCGTTCGCTGCCCTGGGTGATTGCTGCGGGAGTTCTCACGTGTGTGGGGGTGGAAGGCGGACGCTGGACCAAAGAGTCTCGAGCCATCGCGAAGTTGCCGGCTCCTGCTCGGAATTCACCGAATGTGCTGGTGATTGTGGTGGATACTTTACGGGCCGATCATTTGTCCTCATACGGCTACAGCCGCACCACCAGCCCCAATATCGACGCTTTGGCGCGCGCAGGTGCGTTATTTGAAAATGCAGTCAGCCCGTGTTCGTGGACCTATCCATCGCATGTGTCACTGGTGACCGGACGCCACCAGTTTGAGCATGGACGCGACACTCTTGCCGCTTCACCTCTGTTTCATCCCGATCAAAACATCTTCAACGGATATCCCACCATCGGCGACGTTTTGCAGCGGCATGGATATCGCACAGGAGCTTTTTCGGCAAACCGAAGTTTTTTTGTGGGCAATTTGGGCTTTAATCGCGGATTCATGCACTTTGAAGACTATTTCAATTCGGTTCCTGACATGTTTGCCCGCACCCTGGTAGGCAAAGAGTTGTTTCGCCTGTATGGAAAAGTAGCGAAAGGAACGCTGAGTAATAACATTGCGATTTACGGCACACACAGCGGGCTTCGTAAGCAGCCCGATGACATTAATCAGGAACTTTTGAGTTGGATTGACAAAACCGGCAGCCGTCCATTTTTTGCGTTTCTGAATTATTACAGCGTGCACGAGCCTTATGGACGACCAGACTCTCCGCAAACTCAGGCCAAAGGCACAGTCGATGACACGGCGCGTTACGACGAGGGCATCGAGTACACAGATCATTACGTCGGCTTGCTGATGCACGCACTTCAACAGCGCGGCCTGGATAAAAACACATTAGTTGTCGTGACGGCGGATCACGGCGAATCGTTGACGGAACATAATTTTCAAGGACACGGGCGTGTGCTTTATTGGGAACAGATTCATGTGCCACTGGTGTTCTGGTATCCCGGTCGCGTGCCGACAGGGAAGCGTATTGACCAGCCGGTCAGTAATGTGGCCATGGCTGCAACCATCATGGATTTGATCGGGATGAACGGTGGAGAATTCCCTGGTCCGGCTCTGAACCTTGCGTGGCGATCGGATCGCGAGGTGCAATGGCCCCACCCGATTTCTGAACTTGCAGAAGACACGCGGATTTTTAAAGACGACCCTGTGCTGGATAAGAGGCTGGCGACGGCGCAGACAGGCTCCATGAAATCTGTGGTGACGCCGCAGTGGCACTTGATTGTGCACAACATGTTGGGAGAACAGTTGTTCGACTGGCGGCATGATCCGGCGGAATCCAAGAACTTAATCGCCACTCCGGAAGGACAAATGATCGCTGGGCAATTGCTGTCCGATCTTGCAAGTCAATTGAGCGGATCGACTCCGAAGGTAGATGCTCATGCTGCGATGCCGAAGTTAGAGAAGGCTTCCATGCAGGAACCTGCGAAAGCACCGAATGCCGATTCTGTGAATGCTGAGTATGAAGTGAAAACTACTTCAGGCACAAAGCTGAATATCGAAGTGCGCGCGGCCAATCCTAAAGGTTTGTTTGATCCCTTCATCACCATTGAAGACGCTACCGGACGGATGATTCAGACTTGCCGCAACCGTAGCGATGACGACATCCCTTTGCCCGGAATCGCGGATACAACCCCGCAGAGTTTTGACGACATGTGCGTGAACGGCGGATTTCGTTCGAGTGAAACTAAATCAGCGTTGGAAATTCTTGTCCCGGGACAACCCGGAACATCCACAGAATTGCACGTGCGAATTGACAATTGGAATGGGCGCCATGTGAACAGTTCCGATTACTTAGTCACTGTTAATCCTGCTGCAGAGTGACCCACGGTTATTTTCAAAATTGGTATGAAAATTCAAAAAAAAGAAATTGTGAAGACGATTTTTCGCGTGCGTGGTACTTTCAGGTGTACTACTCCGACAAAATTGACAATTCTCTACACATCTTTTCACGGCCAATTACTAGACTCAAGAACAACTAAATCATTCATTGCGCGAGGCAGCAGTGGGCAACCTTGGCGCATCTCAAGGTGCTCATGCGGGTGGACTATCTAACAGCTCTGCTTTTTTACGGCGGTCCCGATCAGATCATGACGGTCACCTCAGGCCTGGCAAGCGCTTTGGGGATTTTGCTGATTTTCTGGAACAAGTTGACCGGTTTGTTTTCCCGTGTAGTGCGCGGTTTGAAACGTTCCGCTGACGCGCCTATTGCGGAAAAAACTTCTGTCGATTCGCGCTGACTGGGAGCACTTGTTGCGCAAGAAAGCCATCGTGATCGGCCTGGATGGGCTGGATCCTGGCATTGTCGATGCCATGCTGGGGCGCGGTGAATTGCCCAACCTGGCGAAGATTCGCAAATCTGGAACGTATTCCCGCCTGGCTACTACTTATCCAGCACAAACACCTGTTGCCTGGTCCTCTTTTGCCACGGGAAGTAATCCCGGCATGCATGGAATCTTCGATTTCATCTCCCGCGATCCTGGTACATACCTACCCGATGCCGCTTTGAGCCGGTTTGAGCGTGCAAAAAATATGCTGGCGCAGCCACGCGTGGTAAATCAGCGCAAAGGCATTCCGGTTTGGCAGGTGCTGACGCAGGCAGGAATCCCCAGTACGGTGTTGCGATGTCCTTGCACATTTCCTGCGGAGGCTTTGCAGGGAAGGATGATCGCGGGGGTCGGAGTACCGGATGTCCGCGGCAGCCAGAGTAAAGGGACTTTCTATACGCAGGACAAAGCCGTTCAGGCGCAAGAAAACGAGCAACTGATTACTCTCGATAAGGGAGACAATCTCACCACTCGCGTGATTGGTCCGCGCAATACACGGCAGACTGCAGCGGTTGATACTTCGTGTGAAATTCGGGTGCAGTCGGACAAGGCTGCACGGCGGCTGGTGATTCAGATCAGCGGCAGCTCTGAAAAAATCTCGGTTGCCGAAGGCAGCTGGAGCGATTGGATCCGGTTCAAATTCAAGTGTTCGTTATTGCAATCGGTTACCGGAACCGCGCGGATTTATGTTCGGCAGATTGAGCCGCACCTGGAGTTTTACGTTTCAGCGGTAAACTTTGACCCTGCTGCGCCCCTTTTTCCTGTCTCATTCCCGGCGGATTATGCGAAACAGCTATCGGAAAACATCGGTTTGTTTTCCACGCTAGGGATGGCGGAAGATCACAACGGCCTCAACAATGGACGGCTGGATGAATCGGCCTACCTGCAGCACTGTGAACTCGTGCTTGGCGAACGCGAGCGCATGATGAAGTTTGAACTCGAGCGCTTCCATGAAGGCCTGTTTTTCATGGTGTATGACACACCTGATCGTGTCCAGCATATGATGTGGCGATTCCGCGATCAAAAGCATCCTGGGTTTGAGCGTGATTTTCGACCGGAGCTCGCGACTCGCATTGAGGAGCACTATCAGAAATGTGATCGATTACTCGGTTCTGTGCTCGACAAGGCGGATGAGAATACTTTGCTGATTGTTCTCTCCGATCACGGTTTCGGCAGTTTCCGTAGAGCATTTGATACCAATACGTGGCTTTGGCAAAACGGGCTGCTGAAATTGAAAGATGGTCAGAAGCCCGACAAAGACTTGGGCGAAGGCTTTCGGGCGGTAGATTGGTCGAAAACTTCAGCTTATGCGGTTGGGTTGGGCGGTATTTATCTGAACTTCAAAGGACGTGAGCGCGAAGGAATTTTGGAAGAGGGAACAGAGGCAGACCGCGTGCGTCAGGCTATTCAAACTGGACTGGCGGAATTCCCGGACGCAGAGATTCAGCTTCCTGCGGTTCGCGGGGTTTCGCGCCGCGAAGATTTGTATTCCGGAAGCCACGTCGGTGATGCACCTGATCTTTTAGTCAACTTTCATCCTGGCTTCCGCGTCTCCTGGCAAAGTGCACTCGGCGGTTTTGCCAACCATCTGATTGAAGACAACAAGCGTCGCTGGAGCGGCGATCACATTGTTGACCCCGAAGCAGTCCCCGGAATTCTTTTCATGAATCAGGCTGCGCGCCATAACCAGGCGCAGATTGTTGACCTCGCACCTACAATTTTGAATTATCTTGGGGTGTCGGCGCCTCAATCCATGGAAGGTAAGTCGCTGCTCTAAACAATGAAAATCTGTGTTCTAGGACTCGATTGTGCGGCTCCCGAAGTTGTGTTCGGCGACGAGCGCCTGACCAATCTGCGGCGCTTGATGGATGCCGGTGTTTACGGGCGCTTGGAGAGCGTGTATCCGCCGATTACGGTTCCGGCGTGGATGTGTATGTGCACCAGCCAGGACCCCGGCTCGCTGGGCGTATATGGCTTCCGCAACCGGGTTGATCACTCTTACGACAAATTGGGGTTTGCCAATTCAGCGTCCATTAAGGCTTTGGCGATTTGGGACCAGCTGGCACGGCAGGGGAAGAAGTCCATCATTGTCGGGGTACCGCCGAATTATCCACCGCGGAGAATTAACGGCATGAGCGTTGGTTGTTTTTTGACTCCGGACACGACCAAGAATGATTTCACTTATCCGCCAGAGCTGAAATCAAAAATCACCGAACTCGTGGGTGAATATCCGGTTGACGTGAAAAATTTCCGCACCGATCGCAAAGACTGGCTGCGCGATGAAATTTTCCGCATGAGCGAAAAACAGTGGCATGTCGTCCACTGGATGCTGCGCGAGCAGGAATGGGATTATTTTCATTTTGTGGATATCGGGCTCGACCGGATGCATCATGGCTTCTGGAATTATTTTGATAAGAAGCATGTGCAGTATGAGGCGGGGAATCCATACGAAAATGCGATTCCAGATTATTACCTCTGGTTAGACCAGCAGATCGGTGCGGCCCTGGAGCTTCTCGATAACGAAACTGTTGTGCTGGTGGTTTCCGATCACGGGGCGCAGAGACTCGATGGTGGGTTTGCCATCAACGAATGGTTGATTCGCGAGGGCCTGCTTAGGCTGAATGAAACTCCGCAGGCGCTGACTCCGTTTGAAAAGCTCAATGTGAACTGGAGCAAGACTAAGGTCTGGAGCGAGGGCGGATACTACGCGCGCATTTTCTTCAATGTCCAAGGGCGCGAGCCACAGGGGATTATTCCTGCCAGCGAATACGAATCATTTCAGAACGAGATGAAGGATAAACTTGAGGCTTTGATCGATGACAAAGGCCAGCCCATGAAGTCTCTTGTGTTTAAGCCACAGCAGCTTTATCGCCATGTTCGCAATGTGGCGCCGGATTTGATTGTTCACTTCGGCGGCCTTTACTGGCGGTCGATTGGTACCGTCGGGCACGGGCAGGTTCATGTGCAGGAAAACGATACCGGGCCTGATGCCTGTAACCACGCGCAGTTTGGCGCATTCATCCTGGCCGCTCCTAATTGTCCTTTGAACGGCGAATATGAAGGCGCGCGATTGCTGGATATCGCTCCGACTTTACTGGATCTTGCTGGCTACGAAATTCCTGAGACCATGCAAGGGAAGTCACTGGTGGCCGGCATGGAAAAGAAAACTTCCGATCCCGATGACGAAGGCGAAAAGGAAATTCACGACCGCCTCGCGGGACTCGGGTACGTTTAGTCGACTCATGCGAACTCAGGTAAGCTGGTTCGTGATGCTTCGCCGCAATCTCGTTACAATCTGCCTTCTGTCGACTTCTATTTTTTCCTTCCCTGCACACGCACAAAAGGCGATTCGAGCGGACGGCTACAAAGTCATCCATACCTATCCACACGATCCGGACGCGTTCACCCAGGGTCTGGTTTATGTGGACGGGCATTTGTATGAGAGCACTGGCCGCAATGGGAAGTCTTCGATCCGTTTGCTGGACTTATCCACTGGCAAAGTTTTGCAGCATTACGACTTGGCCACCAAATACTTTGGCGAAGGACTGACGGATTGGAACAGCGAACTGGTCCAGATCACCTGGGAAACCGAAATCGGATTTGTGTATGACCGGTTCAGCTTTTCGTTGAAGCGCAGTTTTCATTACAGGGGCGAAGGCTGGGGGCTTACTCACGACGACAAGCAATTGATTCTAAGCGATGGAACGCCTGTCATTCGCTTTCTTGATCCGCAATCGTTTGCCGAGACGCGGCGGGTTTCTGTGACAGATGAAAATGACCGGCCGGTTTCGAACATTAACGAACTGGAATATATACACGGCGAGATCTACGCCAACATCTGGACGACCGATCAGATCATCCGCATTTCGCCCCGGACCGGAAAGATTTTGGGGCGGATTGACTTGAGCGGCTTAATCGACAAAAGCCAGCTTTCAGATTCCAATGCTGTACTGAATGGAATTGCCTATGATGCCAAGGGTGACCGGCTGTTCGTGACCGGCAAATTGTGGCCGAAGTTATTTGAGATAAAAGTGCTGCGGAAACCGTAAAGTCTCTAACAAAAGGCACAGAGTTTCACAGAAAAACCACAGTGAAACCTCGGTAAGACGGAGCCTGCCCCCGGAGCGGAGTCGAAGGGTGTTCCCCGTGGTTAAAGATTTTTTGATCGCTATTTCGGCTTTTTCTTCCCGCCCAATATTCCCGAAAGACTATCCACGGCTGAACCCACCGGATTCGCGCTCGGTGTTGCGCCCTTGACCTGTCCACTGAGCAGTCCTTTCACATCTGGTTCAAATGTTGGGTTCGACGCGGTTCCATGAATGAAAAACGGTACATTTGTACCTTGACCGCCGATTCCTGCCATCTTGGTTACGCTGCTGGTCACGGTGCCGTTCAAGCTGGCATTCATCTTGTAATCGAGTGCACCGCTGCCGGTGGCCATGGTTCCACTGCCTGTCACAATGCCGAGAGCAGGCACATTCAGATTGATGTTCTGCGTCTGAATCCCGGTCGAAGAATACTGAACGTCGGAGCTCAGGTTTTGGACTACCGTGTCCGCACCACTGGGGATGCCTCCGACCAATTGAGAGACAGCGCCCAGCTTTTGACCGATACTGAAGCCGGCTAACTTGGTGTTCTCGAGATGAATCGGGCCTGTGACCACCGGCTTTGCCGATGTACCAGAAATGGAAAGATTCGTCGACAGCGTTCCACCTTGCAGCGAAGAGCCGGAAGGAAGCGTCACGCCGAGCGCTGGAAGCATAGCCTGGAGTTCATCCACGGACATGGCGTTTCCGTTCAATTTGGCATTGAGGGTGGTGACATCGCCTTGTATCTGATATGTGCCGGTCAGTTTGGCTAAGGCTTTGCCAATCGAAATATCGCCTTGCGTGATGCTTCCGGCGTCCTTCGCGAGGTTATGTTCGATGGCATATTTCAACTGCACTGTTTTTGATGTGGGCGTGGCTTTTTCGGCGAGCTTCAGTTTGTTGGCGGTAAGGTCGCCGGTGGAGCGGGCGATATGACCATCAGAGTTTAGTTTTCCGGTAAAGTCAGCGATACCGGCAATTCCTGAAGACGGCTCGACAAAGCCGGATGTTGCCAGGTTGAGGCCCTTGACGGAAACGTCTGCTGAAAGCGGTGTTTCCGCGGCATCCTGCGCGATTGGCCCCGCCTGACCGTCCAACTTCAGATCGCCATCCCCGGGCAGTTTCGCCGTCATGGTGAAAGGGAATTGGGATTTGCTCGAGAAATTATGCACCGTGATGTCCACGTCTTTGTAGGTTTGCACCCTCGACGAATTCGTTTTTCCCATGGAGAGGCTGCCGTCTTTGACCGCTAAACGGTTCACGGAAAGACTCTCCATACTGGCGGATGAAGACGAATCGGTTTTTTGCGGTTGTTTCTCTCCGCCGAGGCTGGAGAAATTCCATTTACCACCCGGTGTTTGAATCAGGCGGATTTCCGGTTGGTCCAGCACCAATTCGGTGACATTCAGCTTTTTAGAGAAGATCAGCGGCATGAGCTCCACACCGACGTGCAGGCTCTTGGCGCGTACAAAGGGGTCCTTGCTGAAGGCGGGATCGTCAGCGATCGACAAATCCTCGGCTGAGACGCTGCCTGACAAAATTGACAGGCCTAGATTGCCCACTTTTACTTCGCGCCCCAGCGTGGTGGTAAGCGTGGACTCTAGCTTCGGCCGGAAGCTGTCTACATTGATGATGAAAGGCAGGGCGATGGCGATCACTAATATTACGGCGAAAACGATACCGATAATTTTGAGGGCGCGCTTCACTAGACCTCCTTAGATGCGCTTGGTAAGCACAGGGCAGCTTGCAGTCAGGACTTGCGGCTAGGCTCAGTTTAGCCCACTTCGGCGTGCTGAGGAGCGGGTTTTATGACCTTTAGCGCCTGTTCGAGGTCGACGATCAGGTCGTCGACATTTTCGATTCCTACTGCCAGCCGGAGCATCTGCTCGGTGACGCCTGTCTTTTTGCGGTGCTCGGCGGAGATCATCATGTGCGAGGACAGAACAGGGATGCTGACCAGCGATTCCACTCCTCCAAGGCTCGTTGCCAGGGTGAACAGGTTGAGAGCTTCCGAAAGTTTGCGTGCATCGTCGCCGGTGCCTTCCACTTCGAAGCTGACTACGCCACCGCCTCCGCGCATTTGCTCCATGGCCAGGGCGCGGTCGGGATGACCTTCGACAAATGGGTAATATACGCGGCGAACTTTGGCATGCTGTGACAGGAATTGGGCGATGCGCAGGGCGTTTTCGTTTTGCCTCTGCACACGCACTGCCAGGGTTTTGATGCCTCGCAAAAGCAGCCATGCGGCGTGTGGGTCCATTACTCCGCCGAGAGTGTTGCGGGTTTCGTGGATCTTATCGAGTAGCGCTCGCGAACCGGCAATGATTCCGCAAAGCAGGTCAGCGTGTCCGCCGAAGTATTTGGTTCCTGAGTGCATCACCAAATCAATACCGTACTCAATGGGGCGCTGGTTGATCGGCGTCGAGAAAGTGCTGTCGATCATGGTCAGAATGCCGGTTTGTTTTCCGAGCACGGCGACTTTTTTCATGTCGACAATACGCCCAGTCGGGTTGGTGGGCGATTCGACGTAAATTAGTTTTGTGTTGGGACGGATGGAACCAGCCTGCTGTTCGTAGTCACCGATGTCGACAAATGTCGTTTCGATTCCAAGCTTCGGCAACCAAGTGCTGAAAAATTTTGTCGTTCCTCCGTAGATGTCGCGTTGGGAAACGATGTGGTCACCACTTTTCAGGAGAGCGAGAACAGTGGTTGTGATCGCGGTCATGCCTGAGGAGAACAGCAGTGCGTTTTCGGCGCCTTCCAGTTCGGCGACTGCCTTTTCCGCGGCGGTGTTGGTCAGATTGCCATAGCGGGAGTAGTACTGGTCCGAGCCAGTCACCCGAAGCATTTCTTCGTTGTCGCTGGCCTCGAAGGTGGAGGTCTGATAGATCGGCGTATTCACCGGGCCTAGTTTTTTGCTTAAGTCGGTACCTCCGCGGACGGCTGCGGTTTCCTGATGGCGTTTGTGCTTCATGGGTAGTCTCTGATCTACCTTTATAATCCAAGTCTGGCAGCTAGAGGGGAGAACATTTTTGGGTTTTTATTGGCGCAAGGACGCAAAGGCTAAGGCAAAATCACGATGATCAAAGACAAACGCAAGTCCTCTAAGAAAAAGAAATCGGACAGGCTGCGGGCAAAAATGCCAATAGTCCGGCCCCAAGTAAAGCACGCGGCATGGCACTCGTTGGAGATGGAACAGGTGAACCCACTTTTCCATCGCCATTTTCTGTCCGGCGAAAATATGATGCTGGCGCGTCTTATGTTGAAGAAGGGATGCCTTGTGCCTTTACATCATCACCACAACGAGCAGATTTCTTATGTGGTCGAGGGTGCGTTGAAGTTCACCTTTCCAGACACAGAGATTGTGGTGAACAGCGGTGAGGTGCTGGTGATCCCGCCGAATGTGGCTCACAAAGTTGAGGCACTCGTCGACACTTTGGATTTCGATATCTTCAGCCCGCCGCGAGCGGATTGGATCAATAAGAGCGATCAATATCTTCGGGAAGGCAAGGATACGAAATCACCACGCAAAGTCGGATAAAACACCCAGAAAACTGAGTTCCTCTGCTATTCTGGATGGCACTCTTCTGCGACATTCAGCGAAATTGATGACGCCGGTTTCACAATCCGACGATACCTTACTGCGCTGCATTGGCTGCGGCACGGTTACACCTGTTGCCGAGTCTGGTTTGAGCTGTGAACAGTGCGGCGATTTGCTTGAGGTGGTATTTCCGCACCCAGGCGCGGCGAGTGAAAAACTGAATGCGGCTACCTTGAAGGCGATTTGGCGTGAGCGTCGGTCATCTCCGTTGCCACAGGACCAGAGCGGAGTTTGGCGTTTTCGTGAGGTGCTCCCTCCGCTTGGAAAAGATTCGCCGATCACCCTCCGCGAAGGCAACACGCCGCTGTATGAGCTTTCTCTTTGCTCGCGCATCACGGGCGTCAAGCAGCTTTATGCCAAGCATCAGGGAATGAATCCCACTGGATCGTTTAAAGACACCGGGATGACTGTGGCATCGTCGTTTGCGCGCAAAGATGGTTTTCGCTGGGTGGCATGCGCATCGACGGGAAATACTTCCGCTTCGATGGCCGCTTACGCGGCGCGGGGTGGAATGTACAGTCTGGTGCTGATTCCGGATGGAAAAATTTCCTGGGGGAAACTTTCGCAGTCACTGGACTACGGCGCTGTCACTTGCCAGGTGAAAACTGATTTTGACGGCTGCATGCGCGTGCTGAATGAAATCGTGAAGCACAAGCCGATTTATGTGCTGAACTCGATCAATCCGTTTCGTCTCGAAGGACAGAAGACGGTTGCATTCGAACTGATGGAGCACTTCAATTGGGAGCCGCCTGACCACATCATTGTCCCGGGAGGAAATTTGGGAAACTCCTCGGCACTGGGTAAGGCATTTCAGGAAATGAAAGACTTGGGGCTGATTTCGCACTTCCCTAAGATTTCTATTATTCAGGCCGAAGGTGCAAATCCGCTGGTGCGGACCATCCGCGAGAAGGACGGCAAGGAACTAGTTTCTGTGCAAGCGGAGACCATGGCGACGGCTATCCGGATTGGAAGCCCGGCTTCCTGGAAAAAAGCTTTGCGAATTCTGGCTGCGACTGGCGGGACCGTTGAGCAAGTTTCGGAAGTTGAGATCGCACTCGCCAAAGCGGAAATCGGCGCCGATGGAATTGGTTGTGAACCGGCTTCGGCGGTCACGTTGGCGGGGTTGAAAAAGCTGGTGAAACAAGGGTTTGTTAAGCCTAACGAATCTGTTGTTCTTGTGTTGACCGGGCATGTGCTGAAAGATCCTGACTTCACCTTGAAATTCCACCGCGGCGATCTTTTCTCAGGAACGCCCTTCGAAAACGAAGCGCGGATTCTCGCCCCCCGCCAGCGCGCACCGATTGTGCTCGATGCCAGCGCCGATGCCGTGCTCAGCGCACTCGAGCAGGCGGAGAAGCAGAACTAGGCAATGGGCAAGACCTCTCGCAGTTCCTCTTTGTTTTCTGTCAGCCTTCCGGCTACGTCCGCAAATCTTGGGCCGGGATTCGATGCGGCTGCGCTCGCGTTTGATCTGCATTTGAAAGTGACCGCGCAGTCCGCCAACGAATTCTCAATCGTCGCGAAAGGGCGCGAATCAGAAATCTGTGGCAAAGTTGAGAACAACTTGATTCTCAGCACTTATCGCGAGGTCCTCAGGTCCGCGAACAAGCCGGTTGTTCCACTAGCTTTGAAAATTGACAACCAGGCTCCCATCGGCAAGGGCTGTGGGTCTTCGGCGTCGGCGCGATTGGCTGGGATTGCTTTGGCCGATCACTTTGGAAAACTGCGCTGGTCGGATAGCAAAATTGTGGGTGAGGCTTCGCGGCGGGAGCATCATCCTGACAACGCCGCCGCTTGCTGGATGGGAGGCGTGGCTGTTGCCAGAATGTCCGGCGAGAGCCAGGCTCAAGTCGCGCGGATCGTCCCCAAAGGGAAGTGGCCTTTGCTTTTTGCCGTGCCCGAGCAGCCGCTTTCGACCGAAGAAGCGCGCCAGGTGCTGCCGGCCCAATATTCGCGCGCGGACGTTGTGATCAATATTCAGAATTCGATGTTGTTGGTGGCGGCGTTTGCGCAGGGGCGCCCGGACCTGCTGGCGTCGGCTTTGGAAGATCGCATTCACCAGCCATACCGGGCGGCACTGTGTCCTCTATTGCCGGCTTTGCAGAAACTGGCGGGAACGAAGGGAATTTTGGGAGCTGTTCTCAGTGGAGCGGGACCATCGGTTTTGGTTTTTCTTGATCCGAAAGCCAACTTCAGCAAGGTGAAATCGCATGTGGCGGCGCATCTTAACAACAGCAGGCTTACTGCAGAATTGATTGCAACCAGGATTGATCTGAAGGGTAGGGTTTTCGGCAAAGGCTCGAAGAGCTAGCCACAGAGCACACCCTTCGGCTCCGCTCAGGGCTGGCACCGTTTCACAAAGGAAAATCCACAGAAGATTAGCGCTTAAGCGAAGTGTGGGCTTTCGCTCTGCGCGGTGATGGTGAATAGGTGGTCTTCGAAGCTCAACTCAGGATTCTGCGCGAACCTCTCCGCATAGGAATTGATCGCCCTCAGAAAGTTTTGAACTTCCACTTCAGCCTGATAGTGCTGTTTCGCTTCTGCCAGGGTATAACCGATTGCTTCAACTTTGTTATGTCGCATTGATTAATCCCCCGAAGAACTTCGCCAACCACATGTTCCCTGCGTGATTACTCGGTCAATCTGGTAATCAGCAGTAGGGGGACGGTTAAAGAGTACGTCTAAATGAAAATGGCGTGAATGGCACGGGTGTGCTAGGGGTAATCGAGAATAAAACGCCAGTTTGATCCAAAGCAATCAGCCGCGAAGCGACGTATATTTCGCCGCTTCGCACGTTGCGGCAATGGCTGCCCCACACTAGCGGCTGGCTGGGGGAATGATTCCATTCAAGCGCAGATACTCCACCATTTGCCCGTAGTGATCGAAGCCGTGGCCTACCAGCAGAACGCCCATACTCAGCCGTGTGGTTGTGCCCTCTCCAAATGGGGACTTGATGTCGCTTACCGAGTTCGTGTCGTTGATAGTTGCGACGGCTTTATGAGCATAGGCGAATGAATCTTTGAGAAACTTCACGATGTCGGCTTTGCTCTTGGCCGAATCCGGGCCGTTCTCACCGCCGGTATCGACCGGAGGCTTCTCCCCGAGCACGGCCGCTGCGACCAAGTAATTGACCGCCGCCACATGTTTCACCTGCTGGCTGAAGGTGCGGACTCCTTTGAATTCGCCCGTGGTAGGAACAAAGGAGTACTTATCCTCCGGCATCGCTTCGGCCGCCGGAACAAATTCGCCTTCCATGCCGGAGAGGGACCTGTCGAGGACCGAAGTTACTGTTGCAGGTGCCTTGGGGGCTTGAGCCAAGAGCCAGCAGCTCATTGTTAAAACCATAACGGCCATGAGCAGGGCATTTCTGTTCTTCATGCGGCCTCCTTGCAGATTTCGCGATAGGGTTGCCCCACGCATTCTAACTCAATCGCTGTCGGCCGACATGAAAGGCCACTCGTGATTCCGCCATGCGCGAATGAGGAAAAGCAGAACGCCGGTGATCAGGACCACTAGGGCATAGTTGATCTGCTTATGAGAATTTGTGCGGGAGATTAGTACGTAGATGAATCCGAAAGAAGCGAGCAAAGCAGGAAAGGGATAGAGCCACATGCGGAATGGCCGTGGTAAATCCGGGCGACGGATGCGGAGCACGATCAGTCCAATTGCCTGCACTAGGAATTGAAGCGTAATGCGAATTACTACGAGCGCGGCGATAACGTCGGCCAGTGATAGAAAGCAACAGAGAATGGCTACACCGCCTAATGCCAGCAGAGAGACATTCGGGAAGCGATATTCTGGGTGAACTCGGGAGAAGGCACGGAAATAATTTCCGTCGAGGGCTGCGGCGTAGGGAACTCGGGAATAGCCGAGCATCAACGAAAAAACCGAAGCAAATGCTGTCCACATCACCAGCCCCGTTGCCAGATTTGCTGCCCACGAGCCGTAGATCCGCTGCATGAAAATGGAAACCACATATAGCTTGTTGTTTTCTGTGCCGGATTGCACCATCTCCTGCCACGGCACTACGCCCAAAATGCTGAGGTTCATCACGATGTACAGGCAGGCGACCAGGACGATCGAAAGCAGAAGCGCTCGCGGGATGTTTTTTGTGGGTTCCTTGATTTCATCCCCCAGGAAGCAGACGTTGTAGTAGCCCCAGTAGTCGTAGGTGGCGATCAGCATTGCCGAACCCAATCCCAAAAAGAATTTTGGAGAAAGCTGGAACGCATCGGGAGGGAAACTCAATGCGCGATCAACGTTAAAGTGAGTCAGGCCTGAGATGATGATCCAGGTGATCGTGCCGACTACCCCGCCGAGCAGCACTTTCGACATCCAGCCGATGCTAGTGATCTTGCGATAAAGCAGCAATAACGCAATCAGGAGTGTGCCGATGGCCACGAACGTCGCGCCTGAAACCAGCCAGCGAATCTCGAGCGATCCCATGTGCGCGAGGTCCAGAGTCCATGTGCGCGAGGTGTACGGTTGTTCGAGGCTTGGCCAGAAGAATGAGACATAGCCTGCCAGTCCGATTGCTCCGGATGCGATGGACAGGGGAGCGGTGAAGGAAAGCTGCCAGATAAAGAGAAATGAGATCAGTTTCCCCAGTTTTTTAGATCCGTAAATTTCTCGCAGATAACGATAGGAACCGCCCGAACCGGGCATTGCGGCTCCCAACTCCGCCCAAACCAATCCATCGCAAATGGCGAAAAATGCTCCTAGAATCCAACCCAGCATGGCCTGCGGGCCGCCCATGGCACTGATGATGAGGGGAATAGTGATGAATGGGCCGACGCCGATCATGTCGATCATGTTCAGTGCGGTGGCGGTGCCGAGGCCCACGCCGCGGATCAGTTGCTCGCTAGTCGCTGGTCGTTGGTCGTTGGCCATGATTTCGATTGGGGTGACGCTGGGCTAGGAAGCTCTGCCCCACCCTTTCTCTGCGCCTTTAGTGTCCTGCATTCAATATGTTTACAAACAGCCGGATTGCTCCCGGGACTCCCGCAGGAAGCTGGCGGAAGAAAGCATATCCGGTATAGATGTAAGTCCCTTGACCATACTGGGCCCGCAACAGACCACCTTTCTGTGGTTGTTCGTCGGGATCGTGCGAGGAAAGCAGCGGCTTGAAGTGATCATCCCATTGATCGGCGAAGTTCAGGCCCCGCTCCTGCACCCAGCCGTCGAAATCGTGCTGGGAAATTTCGTTGGGGGAATGGAAGACACTGTCATCTGGAGCGAGAACTTCCACCGGGGCTTCTTCCACCGAAACACGCGAACGGCCGATTTGCAGGGAGTACGGAGTAAAGTGTCCGCTGTTGAAGTCTCCTACTCCGGCGTTATATTGGACGACCACCGTTCCGCCACTGGAAACGTAGTCGAGCAGCCTTTTGTTGTTGGCGGCAATATCTTTCTGGGTATCGTAGGCGCGTATTCCCAGAACTACGGTTCCATATTTGCTCAGATTTTGGCTTGCGAGCCTGTCTGCCGCAAGCAGGGTCACATCCAGGCCGATCTGCTGGAGCACAGTGGGAATTTCATCTCCAGCACCCATGATGTAGGCAATCTTTAGTCCCTTGGGGATTTTTACATCGACCACGCTGACCCGCGCTGCGGCTGGCTGATAGTAGTAAAAACTGGCCAGGTCATCGCGACTGACCAGCGAATATCCTTCGCTGAAGTTTGAGCCGCGTGCTTCGAGAACGGCACGAATTTCCTGCCTGTTTTCCTGAGCTGCGGAGGGGATGACCTTGAAGTCAAAGTACTGCTTGTCGCCGCGCTGTTTGAACTCGACGGGAAGTTCTGCTGGCTCAGAGCGCCAGCCTGAGGGAAGGTTTAAGTGAAGTTTGCCGGTTGTAGTTCCTCCAAGATTAGAAGTCACAGAAACTTTCACGTCCGTTGTGGTGCCGCCAACCGGGATAACCTGCTCTCCCGGTTCCAGCATGACCGAGTACGCCGGCACGACGGATAACGGACGTTTGGCAGGCTTGCCGCCTTCGTCTAAGTACTCCGCAACGACCGGAGAGGAGACACGGCCTTCCAAAATCTTGTCGGAGTGCTTTGGTTTAAGCTGCGACAGCTTCGATCCCGTCGAAACCAGTGAATAGGAAACATGCACTGACACCTCCGGGAGGGGAAAGGGAAGTGTCTCGTATTTTTTTTCGTCGATTGTGTTGACTGCATCGGTCTCTGGATTGTTGCGGTGCCAGTGTGGGCGGGTGTAGCGGGCGCTGTTCTCGACCGTCAGTTGAAAGTTGGCGTAGAAGTCCTCGCCCGGTGCCAGATAGCGTTCGTTGCTCTGGTAGCTTTTGACGGCGAATCCAGCCGGTACGATCAGCTCTGCATTGTGAATTTCTGCATACAGTTTTGAGCCGTTGTGAAACTTGGCGATGATGGGAATGGTCTGGCCGGGAGAAATCGCGCTCACGGCGTCATGCTCGTGTGGAATTGCTGAGTCGGGCCCCTTCGGGCGAGCGATGGTTGCAAGCAGGGAGACGTTGGCTGCGAGATTCGCAGCAGTTTCACATTGTTTTTGCTTATCCTGAAGAATGCCAAGGATCTGAGACTTTTCTGGGCCTATGTCTGTTTGTTCGATGCGGTTTACTAGGTCGTCGAGCATGTCCAGAGCTTGCGACAGCGGAGTTACCGCTTGCTCGGGATGATCGCTGGCCTCGTCGGCGGTATGAACCTTATCGGCGATTTCTTTCAGAGACTGTTCAAGTAAGGGGAAATTGTTTTTGTCGTCGCCGAATCGTGAGGTTAATCCGGTCAGGCTGGTATCAATTCCATCGAAGAAGTCTTTTTCGTGTTCGCTTTGTCCGCCGGGGACGATGGAACTGACTCGCTTATAAAATGTCCAGCGGTCGCCAGGTTCGACTGTCCAGCCTCCCGCGCCTTGCGAGAGCTGATGCCGTAGGCCGTCAACAGCGAATGCGATGTAGGATTTGCCCAGTGCGGGATCGATCTGACCCGTATTGAATTTGACGGTATAGTTCTCGGCCGGGCACGTGCTCGAGCCGAAGCCGCAGACATTGCCGATGTAAAGCTTCCTGGCCTGCCAGGGTTGCAAGCCATCTTTAATCTGCTCCGGGAAGCGATTGGGATCAGCTGCCGCCTTGTAGGCTTCCTGGGCCAGAATCGAAGAAGCTTGGTGGTGTCCATGTCCATCACGGCTGGTTCCTGAAAATCGTGCCACGACTACATCGGGATGAAAGGTGCGAATCACGCGCACGATGTCCGCGAGTGCAGTGTCATGGCCTCCCCACTTCTGAAAAGTTTCGTCGGGACTTTTGGAAAAACCGAAATCTGCGACATGGGAAAAGCGCTGTTCGACACCGTAGTAGCGGTCGGATGCGGTCAACTCTAAGGCCCGTAATACGCCGAGAACGTCGAACAGGCTGCTACCAACTTTGTTCTGCCCGCCTTCGCCGCGGGTTAGGGTCATCAGTATGGTGGACACACCCTTGCCGCGGGCTTCGAGCGTCAACATTCCACCATCTTCGTCATCGGGATGAGCGACGACCTGCAACAGACGCCCTGTCGTTTCGAGCTTGCGGATTTCTTGTTTCAGTCCGCTGACGCCAGTGTCCTGCGGCAGCGGATCGATCCCAATGCTTGCGGCGCTTTGTCCGAATGAGCTTGGCAATAAAACTGTGGCGATGAAAACGGCGCACAGCCATGCGGCAAAAGCCTGCTTGCGTTGATTCATGGATATCGGACTGTTGGAAGCGGTGGAAGGAAGCAATATTTTTGCTGACATTATTTGTTCAAGCTGCAAGTTTTGTGTCGTCACAGTATGCCAGAAGATCGAGTCGGGCAGGGATGCCGCAATAAACTCCGGCCCAAATGTAAATGTGTTAGAAAGTATGGCGTTAAAACCAACTCATTCTGGAGAAATAGATGCACAGACTTCGATTCCCCGCGGTGCTGCTCGTAGTCTTTTGTGGTTGTCTAGCGTCGTATGCACAGCTCTCGGAGGTTGAAAAAGCCAGCATTCTGCTGGGGCAATATTTTCGCGCAGAACCAAACATGGTTTACAAAACCAACAGCAACTACGACGCGAAGCTGGATGTGTACTATCCGGCAAAAAACCATGCCGGCCCGGTTCCTGTGGTGATGACGATTCATGGCGGTGGATGGATTGCCGGCACCAAAGAACAAAGCGTGCTTTACATTCTGCCGTATTTGCAGATGGGTTTCGCGGTCGTGAACGTGGAGTACCGCATGGGACCGGTCGCGCTGGCGCCTGCGGCGGTGGAGGACTGTCTTTGCGCTCTGCACTGGATTGGGCGCAATGCCAAGAAGTATCACTTCGACTTAAGTAAAGTGGTGATCACCGGCGGCTCGGCTGGAGGGCATTTGGCGCTGACCACTGCAATGATTCCGCCTTCGGCAGGATTTGAAAACGAGTGTCTGGTGGAGGACGATGAGGGCTGGACAGGGAAGTTTATTGATACTCGTCCGCAGGTGGCCGCGGTCATCAATTGGTTCGGAATTACTGATGTGAACGACATGCTGGAAGGACCCAATAAGCACGGGTATGCGGTTTCGTGGTTAGGGAGCTTGCCAAATCGCGAAGATCTGGCTAAGAAAGTTTCGCCTCTTACATATGTGCGGCCGGGACTGCCTCCGATCCTTACCATTCACGGAGACAACGACAAGTTGGTCCCCTATTCTCATGGCGTCGGTTTGCATCAGGCCTTGACCAAGGCGGCAGTGAAGAACCAGCTTTTTACTATTCCTGGCGGCGGTCATGGAGATTTTACCGATGAACAGGAATTGAAGGCTTGGGAGGCCATTCGCACATTCCTTGTGAGCAACGGAGTGCTGGCGAAATGATTCAAAGTACGGGAGGCGCCCGTCAAAGGCTGAATTCAAGCTTCTAATGCGTTATCCTGTACCAAGAACGGCATTCTTGCTAGAATGTGCGGTCTTATAGAAGTACCGCATCGGGAGAGTGACACTCTATGGCTTATGTAATCGCAGAACCTTGCATCAACACTAAAGACACGGCTTGCGTTGACGCCTGCCCGGTGGACTGCATCCACCCGAAAAAAGACGAAGAAGGATACGCGACCGAAGAGTTGCTGTATATCGATCCGGTCGAGTGCATTGACTGCGGAGCCTGCGTGCCGGTGTGTCCGGTGTCGGCGATTTTCGCGCTGGATGATCTGCCGGAAAAGTGGGCTGCATTTACTGCTCGGAATGCTCAGTACTACGGGCGCGAGTAACGCGGAACGTAAGTTTCTCGAGAGGGCGCACTTGTGTTTCTACGCAAGTGCGCTTTTTGTTTTGTGTTATCGGTTATGCGCCGGAGTGCACTGGGCAACGACTGCGCACCAGTTCCTTCATGGATCGACTCGATTCGGTGTTCAGTTGATCTAGTGCTTTTAGAATCCCTTCACGATCCCGTTCATGCCGGTTTTGACTGACCTTCCACTTTCCTTCCAGACGAGTGATGGAAAACTCTAGGCCAACAATGCCCTTGGCCATGGTTTCAATGTAATCCTCCGGCGCATCGCCGACATGCCACGGCTCTGGCGATCGAGCTTCATGAATATTCGTGAGGCTGTTGAGATGCGCCATCAACCAATCGTGATCCTGGATGGCCTGCAACTTCCCGTAAGCGTGGACGACCTCATAGTTCCACGTCGGCACCACCTTGCCGGCTTCCTGCTTCTCCACATACCAGGTTGGGCTGATGTAGTGATGTGTTCCTTGAAAGATCGCCAGAGCCTCGACCTCCGGCGAGAAATTCTGCCAGTGAGGATTGGCCCGGGAAACGTGGCACTTCAATTGCCCGAGGTCCGAGCCATCCTTCTCGAAAACCATAGGAATGTGCGAAGCAAACAGGCCGGATGCTCCCATCGTTATCAGAGAAGCGAATGGATAGGATTCAAGAAACTCATGGAGCACCGGAACCCGGTTCTCCTCATATATTTTCGGGATGTACATGAAGACTCCCTTTTCCTAATAAAGGCCACAAGGTTAGCACCTTATAGCTGACGGCTGGCGCATCTTCTATTACAATCTCTGTTTAGCCTGCTGGGCTCCCATGCCACTAAAGGAGTCGGAAGCGATCATCTTACGCACCTACCCGCTGCGTGAGGCCGATCTTCTGGTAACCCTGTTCACCCGGTTGGAGGGGAAGGTGCGCGGTGTCGCGCGCGCGGCGAAGAAGTCTAAGCGGCGCTTCGGCGGAGCGCTGGAGCCACTGACTTACGTTCGGGTTTATTACTCGGACAAGGAACGGCAGGAACTGGCGAGTTTGGATTCCTGCGATGTGCTGGAGTCGCCGCTGGCCACCGAAGTCGGCTACCCGCGAGCGGTTGCACTGGGGCATGTGGCCGAGTTGCTCGATGAGTTGTTGCCGGATCGTGAGGCTAACGATGCGGTGTTCCGGCTGGCTTTATCGGTGATCGCGGGATTGCGCGGGCCGGAGATTTGGCTGCCCGTCACGTACTTTGAGTTGTGGATGACGCGGCTGATGGGGTATCTGCCCGAGTTTTCCGAGTGCGTGGTTTGTGGGCGTGAGTTAAACGGCACTCGGGCTTACTTTCATGCGTTAGCTGACGGGCTGATGTGTGCGAATGATAAGCGGCTGGCGTCGTCGGAGATGTCGGTGGAGTCGAGAGTGCTGGCAGCGCAGATGTTGCGGGCTCCATTGAACCGGTTGTGGGAGACGCCGTGGGTGAAAGCGCAGGGCTCAGATTTGCGGAAGTTTTTGATTCAGACGCTGCAGCGGCATATTGAGAAGAAACTTGTGACCGCGGGCATGTTGGACAAGTTAAGTGCATAAAACCATAACCAACGGAGGGCACAGAGTTTCACAGAGGCACTCTCTGTGTTGTTTCTCTCTGTAGCTCTGTGCCCTCGGTGGCTTGCTTTTGATTTCCTTGACCTCACAGAAACCCAATTCGCTGACCTTCCAGGAACTGATCCTGCGTTTGCAAACGTTCTGGGCGCAGCGCGGATGCGTGTTGCAGCAGCCATACGACGTTGAGGTCGGCGCGGGCACGATGGCTCCGGAAACTTTTCTGCGAGTGCTGGGGCCGAAGCCGTACAAGGTTGCTTATGTGCAGCCGTCGCGCCGTCCAGCCGATGGCCGATATAGCGAAAATCCTAATCGCCTGTTCAAGCACCAGCAGCTGCAAGTCATCCTGAAGCCGCCGCCGGAGAATGTGCAGGAACTTTACCTCGAATCACTCGCTGCGATCGGCATTGACCTGCGCCGGCATGACATCAAGTTCGAAGAAGACAACTGGGAGTCGCCTACGCTTGGCGCATGGGGTATCGGCTGGCAGGTAATGCTGGATGGTCTCGAGATCACGCAGTTCACTTACTTCCAGCAGTGTGGTGGAGTGGACCTTGATCCGATCTGCGCGGAACTGACCTACGGCTTGGAGCGCATCACGGCGTTTTTGCAGGATGTGGACTCAATCTATGACATTGTCTGGTCGCGCGATCCGGATAACGGCCGGGAGATGAAATATAGTGAAGTGAGACAGGCTGATGAGTTGCAGTTCTCGGTCTACAACTTCGAAGCGGCGGATGTGGAAAAGACCTGGAAGCATTTTGAGATGTATGAGGGAGAGTGTAGAGGTCTCATCGACAAATACTCCGCGCTGGCGAAAGATAAAAACACCTCATCTGCCGACAAGAAAAGATTTCCCCTGCTGGGCGCCTACGATCTCTGTCTGAAGTGCTCTCACCTTTTTAATATTCTGGACGCGCGTGGCGCGATTTCGGTGACCGAGCGGGTGAGTGTGATTGCGCGTGTGCGGGCGCTGGCAGTGGGGATTGCTAAAGCGTATGTAGATCAGCAGAGTGAGCCGAACTCTGAAGCTGAGGAAGAACCTGCAAAGCCAGGTAAGAACGCAAAACAAGAGAGGTTAGTCACGGTCGGATAATTTTCAGATGGCAGATTTTTCACTCGAAATCGGTTGCGAAGAAATCCCCGCACGGATGATTGATGCCGCGTCGCAGGAGTTGCGTGACCGTGTGCAAAAACTTTTGGAACGCGAGCGACTGGCACCATCGCGATCAGTAGAAAATTTCGATACGCCCCGGCGACTTGCAGTACTGGCTTTTGGAATTCCGGCTGGCCAGCCCGACATCACCGAACAACTCACTGGCCCGGCTGTCAACGTTGCTTACAAAGATGGACAGCCGACTCCCGCAGCGCAGGCTTTTGCAAAAAAGGCCGGAGTAGATTTGTCGCAGCTGGAGAAAGTAACGACTCCCAAAGGCGAATACCTCTCCGCCAAAGTCACTAAAAAAGGTAGAAAGACTGCCGAGGTCCTGGCGGAGTTCCTGCCCAAAGAAATCAACTCCATCTACTGGCAAAAGAACATGTACTGGCGCAAGCGCGGCGAAGTTTTCGTCCGTCCGGTGCGCTGGCTGGTTGCGATGCTGGATACAGAAGTTGTGCCACTGGAGTTCGACGGAATTCTGGCAGGGAACCAATCTCGCGGGCATCGTTTGTTGAGCGACGGCGCGGTGATCGTGCCCCACGCCGGTGCTCCTTATGTAAGCGCTTTGCAGCAGGCAAAAGTTCTGGGACGCGGGGCGAGAGAGGCGCAGATTCGCAAGGCGCTGGACACGGCAACACGTACGATTCCCGGCGCGCGCTGGCGAGAAGATAAATCGCTACTGGATACAGTCGTCAATCTTACCGAATGGCCTTCGGTGATTCTCGGCAGCTTCGATCCAGAATTCTTGGTCTTGCCCGAAGAAATTTTAGTCACGGTGATGCGTGACCATCAAAAATATTTCGCTATTGAGGACGCGAACGGGAAGCTGCTGCCACATTTCCTTGCAATTCTCAACACCGACGGCGACCCGCAAGGCATCATTCGCCACGGACACGAACGCGTGCTGCGCGCCCGCTTCAACGATGCGCGCTTTTTCTGGCAGACCGATCAGAAGCATCCGCTACGTGAGCGGCTTCAGTGGCTTAAGAATGTCACCTTCCAAAAGGATCTCGGCAGCTATCACGAGAAAACTTTGCGTGTGCAGCGTCTGGCCAGCTGGCTTTGCGAGAGCATTAAGCAAAGCGGTGGAAACGTTCGCACAGGGATTGTGCATAAGGCGCTCAGCCTGGCAAAAACGGATCTGACGACCGAACTGGTCAAAGAATTTACCGAGCTACAGGGAATTGTCGGTGGGCTTTACGCTCGCGTTCAGGAATTGGATGAGGGTATGCCGGAGGCGAATCGTCAGGCGATTGCGACTGCAGTTTACGATCAGTACAAACCGGAGTCGATGGAAGATTCCGTACCGCGCACCGTTGAAGGCGCTGTGGTATCTATCTCCGACAAAGCCGACAGCATTGCGGGAATGTTTTCTTTAGGATTGCAGCCGACTGGCTCAAAGGATCCGTTTGCCCTGCGCCGTCAGGCGAATGGAATTGTGAAGACCATTGCCGAGCATAAGCTGCCGGTGAATGTGAATCAGATGTTCGCGGATGCACGCGAGACGTATCGCGGATCGGCAGCCGAAAAGAAATTCGCTGCCACTGACTATACCAATGCAGTCCGCGGATTCTATCGCGAACGGATTCAGTTCTATCTAAGCGAAGCGCGTGGCTTCAAATACGATGTAGTCAATGCCGTCTTGGCTGCCGATTCTGACGATATCGTAGACGCAATCGCCCGCGCGGAAGCTGTCACCAAAGTTCGCCCATCAGCAGATTTTGAATCTATCTCAATCGCTTTCAAGCGGATCAAGAACATTCTGCGGCAGGCGAACGAGTCCAAAAAGAATATCGCTGCAACGCTTGAGCCCTCTGCGCTAAAAGAAGACGCCGAAAAAGAGCTCGCCAGGCAAATTCCACAAACGGCGAAAACTGTCGAGATCCTCCGTAAGCAAAAGAATTACGAGCAGGCGCTGCTCGAAGTTTCCAAGTTGCGTCCTGCGGTAGATAAGTTTTTCGACAAGGTCATGGTGATGGTAGACGACGAAAAGGTGCGCGCCAACCGGCTCATGCTGCTGCAAACATTGTTGAAGGAATTTTCCACCATCGCCGATTTTTCCGAGATTGTGACTGAAGGCTCCAAAGAATCCCCAAAACAATAAAGGACGGATAATGGCAACAACGACACTCCCTGAAGTTGAAACAAAGCAAACCAAAACCAGCGGCACCAAGTATGTGTATTCGTTCGGCGGCGGTAAGGCCGATGGCGACGGCAAGATGAAAGATGTCCTCGGCGGCAAAGGGGCCGGCCTCGCCGAGATGACCAATGCTGGTCTGCCCGTGCCTCCGGGGTTCACCATTCAGACCGAAGCTTGTCGTGAGTACATGCGTGGCGGAAAAACTTCCGCAGAAGTAAATAAGCAGATGGATGCCGCCTTGGCGCAGCTGGAAAAGTTGCAAGGACAGCAGCTCGGCAAGGGAGACAATCCGTTGTTGGTGAGCGTGCGCTCGGGTGCAAAGTTCTCCATGCCCGGCATGATGGATACGATTCTGAACCTTGGGTTGAACGACAACAGTGTCGAAGCGCTGGCCAAACGTAGCAACAATCCACGCTTTGCTTACGACTCCTATCGCCGACTGATTCAGATGTTCGGTTCTGTGGTGCTGGAAATTCCCAAACACGATTTCGAAGAAGCGTTCGAAGGTAAGAAGAAGCAGAAGAAAGCCAAGCTCGACACCGACCTAGATGCCAAGGCGTTGAAGGAAGTCATTGCCGACTATAAGAAAGTCGTAAAAAAGCACACCAAAAGCGACTTCCCGCAGGACCCGCATACCCAGTTGGAAATGGCGCGTGACGCCGTGTTTCGCTCTTGGCTGAACGAACGCGCGAAGCACTATCGCCGCATCAATAATATCGACGACACGATTGGCACAGCCGTCAACGTGCAAGCCATGGTGTACGGCAACCTCGGCGACACTAGCGGCACCGGCGTCGGTTTCACGCGTAACCCCGCGACCGGCGTGAATGAGTTCTACGGCGAGTTTCTGATGAACGCGCAGGGCGAGGACGTCGTCGCCGGCATTCGTACCCCGGTTCACATTTCTGAGCTGCACAAGATCATGCCGCATGTGTACGACCAGCTGCGCGACATCACCACGCGCCTGGAAAAACACTATCGCGACATGCAGGACTTCGAGTTCACCATTCAGGACGGCAAGCTCTATATGCTGCAAACCCGCAACGGAAAGCGTACGGGCCGCGCGGCGGTGCGGGTTGCCATTCAGATGGTCGAAGAAGGATTGATCACCAAGGAAGAAGCGATTTTCCGCGTCGAGCCGAACCAGCTGTATGACTTTCTGGTTCCGCGGCTTGATGAGAAGAAGTCGAAAGTGGAAGTGCTTGCGACCGGACTTCCGGCTTCACCAGGTGCGGCTGTCGGACAGATCGTATTCACCGCGGATGAAGCCGTTGAGAAAGCAAACGGCGGAAAGAATCCTGTGATTCTGGTTCGCGCCGAAACTACACCGGAAGATATTCATGGCATGGAAGTGGCAGCGGGAATTTTGACCTCGCGCGGCGGCATGACCAGCCACGCGGCCGTGGTCACCCGCGGCATGGGTAAGTGCTGCGTCGCTGGCGCGGGCGATATTCACGTGGATGAAAAGAAGCGTGAAATGAGCGTGAAGAGCCAGACCTTCAAAGCCGGCGATTGGATTTCGCTGGACGGCACCACCGGCCGGGTGATCAAAGGCAAGCTGGGAACTTTGGAAGCTTCGCCCGATGATCCTGAACTGCAAAAGCTGATGAGCTGGTCTGAACCCTTCCGCACCATGAAGGTCCGCGCCAACGCTGATGTTCCGCGCGATGCGATCCAGGCACGCACATTCGGAGCTGAAGGAATCGGCCTCTGCCGTACCGAGCACATGTTCTTCGGCGAAAAGAAGCTGCCGCATATGCGCGCCATGATTCTGGCCAGCACGGAGAAAGATCGTCGTGCTGCGTTGAAGAAGTTGTTGCCGTTGCAGCGCAAAGATTTCGACGGAGTCTTCAAAGCGATGGACGGATTCCCGGTAACCATCCGCTTACTGGATCCTCCGTTGCACGAGTTTTTGCCGCGTCGCGAAGACCTGATGGTCGAAATCGCCGTGCTCGAGGCGACTAAGCCGAAGGCGCCAAAGCTCAAAGAACTTCACAAGCTGCTCCGCCGTGTGGAAGAGTTGCACGAATTTAACCCCATGCTCGGACACCGTGGCTGCCGTCTAGGTATTACCTATCCCGAGATCACCGAGATGCAGGCGCGCGCAATCTTCGAAGCCGCACTTGACGTGGTGAAGGCAGGGAAGAAAGTGCTGCCCGAAGTGATGATTCCTCTAACGGCAACGCTGAAGGAAATGCAGAATCAAGCCGCGATCGTGCGCCGGGTTGCTGATGAAGTCTTCAAAGAAAAAGGTCAGAAGATCGAATACTTGGTCGGCACCATGATCGAGCTGCCTCGCGCAGCTCTGGTCGCGGACGAGATCGCCAAGGAAGCCGAGTTCTTCTCTTTCGGCACCAACGACCTCACGCAGACCACCTTCGGCTTCTCACGTGACGACGTCAACAAAGTGCTTCCAACTTACATAGCGGAAGGAATTCTGAAGCAGGACCCGTTTGCGGTTCTCGATCAGGAAGGCGTCGGCCAGTTGGTGAAACTCGCCACCGAGCGTGGACGCAAGACCCGCTCGAACCTGAAGGTCGGAATCTGCGGCGAACACGGCGGCGAACCATCATCGGTCGAGTTCTGCTACAAGACCGGCTTGAACTACGTCTCCTGTTCACCGTTCCGCGTGCTCACGGCACGGTTGGCGGCGGCGCAGGCCGGGGCGTCTGACAAGCTGAAGGTTGAAGGCGGACGGACGAAGTAAATCGCTAATTCTGCAAAACACAAAATGGACGCTGCTAGGGGCAGCGTCCATTATTTTTGTCGAAATAACTATTTGCAGGTCAACGGTGCTGGGTCAGGGAGTACCCAGATATCAGGAAAGCTGTAAGCTCCAGCTAAGGCATCGGAAGGCGTTTTCCGCTGGAACCACTGCAGCAACGCTTCATTCTGCAAGGTGTAGATTGTCGCATTCTTTCCCCGGCCCACCACTTGCTGATGCAATTGAATGTGTGCCGGAGCATCTTCGACGGCGTCTCCGACTTCAATAAAACTCTGGAAGCATTTGTTGTGATCAAACGGATCGCCCCACAACAGAGTGCGGCTGCTTAGATTTCCCAAGAACGCATCGTGGATGGTCTCGGCCACTTCGTGGCTGAGGGTGGCTGTGTCAGGCGAGGGAATGGTGAACAGATCGTCCACATCCACCAGCCATGAGCTGTAAGTGAAAACATTCTCCTGACTCTTCGACTCGCGGTAGACAGCGTCGTGATAACCGAAGGCATCTTCTTCTAGCGCGTTGTAGGTGATGAATATGACGTATTGGTCTGGTGGATAAGCGCCATTTTTCATTGCCGCAAAGATTGGGTCGTCAATGGCCTCATCTTTCACCACAGCAAGAAACTTTCCCGACTTCGCGCGGAAGATCTGGGACGCACCTGGGGGAACGGTGATGTCCATCGGCGATCCCACAGTTGGCGTCAAGATGGTGTGCCAATTCGCAGGAGCCTCGGGAAACTCGGCGCGCAGCATGGCATCGCCGAATTGCTGGAAGCCTGTGATGTAGTCCGACGCTTTGAAGATCGGACTACGGAGGATTTGCCCGGTCACCTTGGTGGCATCGAGCAGCAACGGAGTTTTGCCGTTCTCGGAGAAATCAGAAATCGTCAGACGAATCGGCACGATGAGAGTTTTGATCTCGGTCGTCCCGCCGTTTTTCGGATTGCCTCCAAGGATGTTGTAGTGATAACGCTGGTCTCCGATGGAATAGCTGCCTTGCCAGTGCGGTAGCGACTGCAATTTCCCGGAAGCTAGGGCTGCGTCCGCCTTTTGGCGTTCCTCCGCGGAATGACGTGCGGCCAAACTGTTGGTTTGCTCAGAAGCAGAAGGGAATTGCCGTAAGGTCGCTCCCGGCGGGGTGGGTTGCTGCGTCTGCGCGGGCAGGGTCGACACCGCAACGCACAAAAAACAGACCACAAGCGTGCTAAGGCCACAGCGGGAGGAAAGCATCCATTCTCCAGAACGGGTGGGAGCGAATACTTGCATGTTAGATGGGGACGAAACGGCCAGTCAAGGAGAGCGGAACTGGAGAGTTAATCGTTTCGGGCTCCTTTACTGCAATTTTTGTAAACGGGAGACTAATTTCTGCGCCAAGTTTTCTTCCGACTCTGACCACAACAACCGCGCGCTGGCGCCGGAGTTCTTTTCGACCTTGTTGGTGAATTCAATCAGTTTCCGAACGTTGTCGCGAATCTTGCTCTCGGTTTCGGAGGTCAGCTTCACTTCCTCCTGCAAGAAGAGAGAGTCCAATCCGAAATCAACCGACACGTGACCTTCCTGCTCGTACGCTCGCTCCTCGAATTCGGGCCCGTAAGCAATAAACTTGACCGGTGAAGGACGCTGGACCCACTGCCTGGCATCGTCGGAGGGCAACCACAAATCCCACGCAGCTTCGAAAAGATAGCCGTAGTCCTCATGCAACAAATCGGATGCAATCAGGACAGCTTGTTCTGGCGGAATGCCCGGGCTAAATCGTTGCTCAAGCACGGTAGCTTCGTTCCACGAAACTGGATGCAGAGACAGGTCGTTGATCCCGAGATTTTGCGCAGAAAAGGGGAACTGCTGCATCACCGCCAGCATGCGGGGAAGCAGTTCATCGAGTTCGAGATTAGGGAACCACAAACTGAGGTGAAGAGGATCAGCCATAAGCGAGTTCGAAGAAATGCGTCTCACCTATTGTAAAGTGATTAGCTGCCGAAAACGATTCACAGCGCCGATTTTGACGCCGAATCTGTTCGGACCGTCTCAAACAGCTCGCAATCGCGGGGGGCGAAGTTGTGCTTGGAATTGTGCAGCAAGATTGATCCTCGTCCATCGGAAGTCGCGCCTGCAAGTGCCTACAGCTGCGATTGCTAAGGAGTTGAGGCGCTTGATCTGGAGCAATTTGTCGGAGAGCTTCTGCGTGCTAGATGAATTGGCGTTGCGGCGCGGTGTCGACCGCCGGGTCCTTACAATCTATATCGTGGGCAGCGTGTGGCGTGCTGACAATCTGCCCTTTTTTGTTATTAAGACATAACGCCTTCTCCTTTAGTAACGTGACCGCTTGGACGTGGATGTGCGGGTATCCTCATTGTGCCCGACGGATCGATTGCCTATGTTGTAGTGAGTGCGGACAATAACGTCGCGGTTGTTGACCTCAACAGGGACCTCCGTCGTTTAGTACGGGCACCCGAGCAGGACTAGGGCGAAAATTTCTAATGGATTATGGATTAAGGAGGATGTTATGACCAGTCTTCAACGGTTGTTCGCAGTAGTGCTGATTCTTAGCGGAGCGGCCTTGGCGCAATCTGCACCCGCCCTCTACAAACAGGTAGCAAGATTTTCAGTCGGCGGCGAAGGTGGATGGGACTACATCACCTACGACGCGAGTTCCAACCGGCTGTTTGTGGGCCATAGTATGGAAATCACCGTCGTCGACGCCAGCACTGGCCAAAAAACAGGAAGCGTCCCTGCGAATGGAGCGCATGGAGCCGCCATAGTTCCGGAGAAGAATCTCGGTTTCAGCACCAACGGGCGAGCTGGCACCGTGACTGTCTTCGATTTGAAAACATTGCAGCCTAAGGAGCAGATCAAGGCTGGGGAAAACCCGGACGCCATCATGTACGACGAATATGCAAAGAAGATAGTGGTGATGAATGGCCGCAGCAAAGACCTGATGGTGATCGACCCGGATTCGCTGAAGGTCGTTGCCACCGTGCCGCTCGGTGGCAAACTCGAGGCAGCAACTTCCGATCCAACCCATGTTTACGTCAATGTAGAAGACACTGCTGAAATTGCTTCGGTCGATTCGAAGAGTTGGAAAGAGGATCATCGCTGGAAGCTGGCAGGATGCGAGGAGCCATCCGGCATGGGAATTGATCAAAGGAAGCATCAGTTGTTCAGTGTTTGTGGAAACAAGAAGATGGTGGTTGTTGACACGACCAACGGAAAAATCCTTGCGACGCTCGACACAGGTGCAGGGACGGACGGAAGCGGATTTGACCCGGAACTGGGATACGCGTTTGCCTCAAATGGTGCAGACGGCACGCTGACTGTGGTGAGGACTTCCAAGGACGGAAACTATGCCGTCGCTGAAAATTTGACCACGCAACGCAGCGCCCGAACCATGGCTATCGATCCGCGCTCACACAGAGTTTTCTTGCCAGCTGCCGAACTAGGCCCACCTGCCGAAGGACAGCGTTGGCCCAGCGTGAAGCCGGGAACCTTTGCGATCCTGGTGTACGCACCGTCGAAGTAGCTCAGACAGTCAGGGTGTTGAGCACGATGATGCCAAGCGGTGATTGGGCTGGATTCATTGACATCGGCCACAAATCCCAGAAGCTCCCCCTCTGCGCTCTCAGTATGTTTCATTGCGGGTGGCCTGTGGGCAGCCCGACCTGTTTCATCTACTTGCAAACAGATTGCAACAAAATCTGTGTCGTTTGTTCATGCCGAAATCGGATTGCTAGAAATCCGATGATGATCGTCGGGCAACTCTCGCACTTGACTCGACATGTCA
>Ga0068858_100000862_pt1 | contig 31408 bp, 30 predicted proteins | sample KBSSwiS12_FD_66589 | JGI IMG/M metagenome (GOLD analysis project Ga0068858, IMG submission 66589) | Switchgrass rhizosphere microbial communities from Kellogg Biological Station, Michigan, USA - KBS Switchgrass S1-2 | ecosystem: Host-associated > Plants > Roots > Rhizosphere > Soil ... | reverse complement strand
CAGGTTCATCATGCCTACGACGTGGGCACCGTCCACAGCGCTCAGGATCCCCTTCGAGCGCGCCAGCGCACACAACTCCTTCACTGGGAGAACTACCCCGGTGACCGTTGTGATATGACTGACGAACAGGACGCGGGTCCGCGGTGTGATCGAGTCGTTGAAGAGGTTCAATACGGCGGCTGCATTCGCTACAGGCTTCGGCAGCACTACCTTCTTCACCACGATTCCGTAGCGTTTTGCGCGGAGGTTCCAGGGATGTTCGCCGCCAGGATGCTCCTGATCGGTCATCAATACTTCATCGCCGGCCTTCAGATCCACACCGTTCGCTATGTAGTTGTTGGCCTCGGTCGCGTTGCGCACCAGCGCGATCTCATCGCGTGTACAGCCGATGAACTGCGCCAATGGATCGCGAAATTCGTTCCACGGGCCATAGCCCCAGATCGGATAATCTTCGGGATCCTCCTGGGCCATGCGCTCCGTATCGGTGTAGGCGTCAAAAACGGCCTTCAACACCGGCCAGGGTGAGGAGCCGACAGTCCCGTTGTTCAAATAAACTTCGTCGCCGGGGATCAGGAATTGTTTACGGACCTCGGTCCAATAAGCCTCCTCGTTTTTCTCATGGAGCGCTGCGGCGGGAAGCGGTGCTGGAGCCTGGGGCAACCCGGCGGCCAATGCCCCAAAACACGGCAATGCACCGGTCGCGGCTGCTGAGGCGGAAAGAAAATCGCGTCGGTTGACCATACGTCCCCAAAAACGGCTGCTGCGGTCCGTTACGTGCTCAAATTTCGGGTAGGCTGCGACAATACGCAAGTAATTCTTGAGCAGGCTCGATACATGGTGACTCGACGGTTCGTTCTGGGCGCGCTCGGCGTGGGTACGCAGGCACTTGCGCGTGGTAATGACACGAGGTCAGCGAGCGCCGCCCCTTCCGCGGCTCCACTCAGACCCCTCGTGGTCTCGACGTGGGACTTTGGCATCGCAGCCAACAAAGCCGCGTGGGCGGTACTGTCTGCGGGAGGCAGATCACTCGATGCTGTCGAAGCAGGTGCACGCATACCGGAGGCGGACCTGAAGAATCATTCGGTCGGCCGCGCGGGCTACCCTGATCGCGACGGGCACGTCTCGCTGGACGCCAGCATCATGGACGAATTCGGGAATTGTGGCGCGGTGGCGGCCCTGGAGCACATTGCTCACCCGATTTCGGTCGCGCGGCGTGTCATGGAGAAGACGCCGCACGTGCTGTTGGTCGGTGAAGGGGCGGCACAGTTTGCGGTTGAGCAGGGATTTGCGCGCGAGGAGCTTCTCACACCGGAATCGCGCCAGGCCTGGCAGGAATGGCTGCAGAAATCCGCCAACTACCAGCCGGTTCCGAATCATGAGACGAAGGATTACGGCCAACAGTCATCCCATGCCAACCCCACCCCGGGAGGCCCCGGCAACCACGACACCATCGGCATGCTGGCGATTGACCAACGTGGCAATCTGGCTGGCGCCTGCACGACGAGCGGTATGGCGTGGAAACTGCGCGGCCGCGTGGGCGACAGCCCTATCATTGGTGCCGGGCTGTACGTGGATAACAACATCGGTGCTGCTACTTCAACCGGAGTTGGTGAAGAGGTCATACGCAACGCCGGCAGCTTCCTGGTCGTGGAGCTGATGCGGCAAGGACGTTCCCCTGAGGAAGCCTGCCGGGAAGCCGTTCACCGCATCCTCCAGCGCCCGGCCAACCGCGACAAGGATTTCCAGGTCGGCTTTCTTGCGATCAACAAGTCGGGAGCGATCGGCGCGTGGGCTGTGCAGAAGGGTTTTACCTATGCTGTCTGTGACACGTCCAACCAAACCGCGCTCCACAACAGCAATAGCTTCCTGTGATGGCGCACGGTAAACCACAGCTCGAAGTTTGCGTCGATTCAGCCGCCGGACTGGATGTCGCCGCGCGTGCGGGTGTCGATCGCATCGAACTGTGCTCGGCACTGAGCCTGGCGGGGTTGACCCCTTCCGGGGGGCTGATGGCGCTCGCCGCGACAAAAGCCATCCCCTGCTTTGTGTTGATCCGGCCCCGCGCCGGCGATTTTTGCTATGACGCGCGCGATCTGGATGTCATGCGTCGTGAGATCGACATCGTCCGCTCGATGCGACTTGCGGGGATAGTGATTGGTGCGAGCCGGGCCGACGGCAGCCTGGCTGATGAGGCATTACGTGTGCTGCTCGAACATGCCGCCGGATTGCCGGCCGTGCTGCACCGGGCATTCGATCTCGTTCCGGATTTTCATGCGGCCCTGGAAACCGCGATTGAGCTCGGCTTTATTCGCGTACTGACCTCCGGCGGCGCCCCCGACGCGGTCAGCGGTAGTGCGGTCATTCGCAGGCTCATCGAGCAGGCAGCAGGCCGTATCGAGGTCATGGCCGGCGCGGGACTGACACCGGACAATGTCATTGCATTTGTTCGCAGCACAGGTGTTCCGTCCGTGCACAGCTCCTGCAGCATTCCGGTTGCATACCCCACGACTGAGACAACCGAGCGAGGCTCGGCTCTTGGATTCATCCCTGCGCGGGTGTCTGCCACCAACCCCGGGACGATCGCCGCAATGCTGGCCTCGTTGGATTCACTACCGGCCTGACAGTACCTGTCGCCGTTCCACGTCATGGTCCGGCATACAGTTGGTTAACCAAACAGGATTGAAGTTGCGTGCCCGTTTCGCGCACTCTGCGCACGTCTTTGCTTGAAGCTATGCACAGAAACGGCCCGCTGTTCGCGCCATAGTGCATATGTAACGAACATGCTCACATCGCTGCTCCAAGAAGTCCGGCTGTGGCTGGCAATCTGGCAACGCAGAATTGCGTGGTACCGGGCCGTCGGGCCGACGGGCGATCTGCCGTTCCTGGCCATGATCGGGCTGCCAATCCTGGGCATAGTCGGCATCGTCTGCTTTGCCTACCTGCAAAACACACGCGTCGAGCCGGTCCGCATTGAGGCCATGCAGCGGGAAGCGAAGCGCGCGCAGCGACGCGAAAGCGATCTGCAGTGTCTTGCGGAGAACATCTATTTCGAGGCGCGCGGGGAGCCGCTCAACGGCCAGTACGCAGTTGCCGAAGTCACTTTGAACCGCACGCGAGCCCCGAACTTCCCGCACACCATCTGTTCAGTAGTGCATCAGATGCGCTGGGACCCGACCCGCAAGCGCATGGTTGGGGACTTCTCATGGACGGAGCTCGGCGGGCTGTCTCCTGACGACGGACCCGCCTGGAAGCGGGCGATGGAAGTCGCAAACGCGGCGTACGACGACCTGCGCGATCCGATTGTGCCCGGCGCGCTGTTCTATCACTCAACCAGCGTCCGGCCGGGATGGGCTAGGAGCAGAACGGCGATCACCACCATCGGCAACCATATCTTCTACCGATGAGGTCAGTTACGTCAGCGGGCCGACACTGATACTACCGCCCGATGAGTGCAGGAGAACCCGTTCACCACCGCCGTTGATAGCGCCACGCAGGTGATTTCGTTCGTCCGTCTCGGTGGTGCTAAGTGGAAGTCTCGATGTCACCCGACCGCCACTCGTCGATGCATCAAGCGATGCACCGGCATTTGCAGGTAACAACAGGCTGATGGTGCCGCCGCTGGTGCTCAAGGAAATGCCGTGATTGCTACGCATCGTGGCATTCACGCTGCCGCCAGAGGTATCGGCTTTTACGCTCGCGTCGATGTTCTCGAGGCGGATACCACCGCCTGAGGTATGTACGTCGAGATCGCCCTTCACATCAGCAACGTTGATACTGCCGCCGGACGTCTCCAGTACCGCGGCTCCGTTGAGGTGCTCCGCCTCGATTCCGCCGCCAGAGGTGTGCATGTCGACCGGCCCGGTCACGTCTCGAATTGCGATGCGTCCGCCGGAGGTTGTGCCTCGCACAGAAGCGTTCACGCTGCGGACATCGAGATAACCCCCCGCTGTCCTCAGCTCTACCGCACAATCGCGCGGCACATCGATCGTAAAGCGCACGCGCTCCTGCGTCGAGTTGAACCAATCGAACCAAGTATTATGAGCCTTGCGTGCAGTAACAATTACTCCCGAGGGAGTCTGCTCGGCGGTAATGCTCAGGTCAGCAATAAACGTGTCGGAGCCGCTCGCCTCGGCGTGAATGACGACTTCATGTCCGTCGCGTCCGACAAGATCGACTGATCCCACATCGGCGTTCAGCGTCAAACGTCCAGCCGATGGGACGGAGAAGCGCTTGTCGAACACTTTTTCAGCGGACAGGGATACCGAAGCGATAAGTGCGGCAGCAAGGCTCACGACAAGTGTGCACGTCCGAGTGGCCATCAGGATCTCCCAAATGAAGCGTTGGCTACCCTCAAAACACCGATCCCGGCGGAAAGTTGCAAAGATTTGACGTCTCCCGACCCGCAGCACAGGCGGCCGGGGCCTACTGCCAAGTCCTGGTAGCCCCCCGCCTATCACAGTGAAGCCCGCGCGAGACTCTCATCAGATTGTGATGGGAATGAAATAAGCCCCCGGCAGCATACCCGCGCGCGCCCGCAGTCGTGAACTGCGGCGCCAAGTCTCATTGCAGAAGCTACAAGGAGCGCTCATGTACCGTTCATCAGCCCGCGCATTGGCGGGTGTAGCATTGTTGTTGCTGACTTTCTTTGGAATGGCGGCCTACGCCGCACAGGCCGCTGAGGACCTGTCCGAACAGCGCGGCTACCCGTCTGCAGGCGGCCAGAAATTCAGCATCGCCGTCATTCCCGACACGCAATACCTGTTCGATCAGGACCGCTACGCCCCGCAGGTTCTCGCGAAGACCATGCAGTGGATCGTCGAGCACACGCGCGAGAAAAACATCGTCTTTACTGTCCAGCTTGGCGACATCGTCAACAACGGCCTGGCAACCGAGTTCGCCCAGGCGAGCTCGGTCTTCAAAATCCTTGATAACAATGACATTCAGTATGGCTATAGCGCCGGCAATCACGACATCAACGGCGGCCTGTACGACAATGTGCGCGGTCCCTCCGCTTACCTGGACTATTTTGGCCCCAGCCGCATAGCCCACCAGCGCTCTTATTGTGGCGCAACGCCCGATGGCTACAACACCTGTCATGTCTTCTCCGGCGGCGGACAGCGATTTCTGCTGCTGTCGCTCGACTGGCGTGCATCGGATGCCACCATCGCCTGGGCCCAATCCAAGCTGAACGAATATCCCAATGTTCCGACCATCATCAGCACCCACGAGCTCGTGCAGCCCACCACCGACCTGACCAGCGATGCGGCCACACCCTCTGACTACGGCCAGAGCGTATGGGATCGGTACAGACTTTCTCACCTTACTGGCTGTCGATGCCTCCGGCCGCTCGATCCCCGCTCGGCAAAGCCGAAGCGCGTCTGACGGATACGGCCAACCAGTTCACGATGAAAGTGAATTTCAAGGAGCGCTTTGCCCCGGTGGTGCCGGTCAAGCCGTTACCGCCCGTCGCTGCCGACAAGGTTGTGATTCCGGGAACGCTTGCCTACTGGCGCTTCGAGGGTCAAAACGGCGTGCCGGTACCCTCAGGCAGCGTCGCTGTCCGCGACCTGTCCGGGCATGGAAACGACCTGACCCGTGTGACGCTTGCCAATGGAACAGCGAGCGATATGACCTACACCCAGCAGTTCCACCCAGCGCAGCCCAGCCGCGGCAGTCTCTTCATCAATGGCTCGAACCAAGACCCCTCGCAAGGGGGTGCTTACCTGCGGACGGCTGATACAGCACCGCTGAACAGTGAGACGTTCAAGAACGGCTACACCGTTGAAGCATTCGTACGCCTGCCCGAGGATTGCTGCGGCGACAAACACGCATGGATGGGAGTCCTGTCACGCATGGGATCCAACCAGGATGTGGGCCGCACCTCCGACCGGGAGGAGCCGCTGGTGACCCTGACCGTTTCGCCCAGCCGCGAGTTCCAGTGGGCCATCGCGCCTTTCAGCAATCCTAACCTGGTAACCGATTGGAGCTTCCGCACTCCGGCACTCACCTGGTACCACGTAGCGCTTGTGAACGACGGGAAGACGACCGACCTCTATATCAACGGCGCCAAGGATGTGCGCAACTCTCACGAGCTGGCAGTGGGGCTGCAAACGACCGGCGAGTTCTGGCTGCTCGGAGCGACGACCTGGCAACGTTCTGTCGGCCAGTCGTTCTACGGTTGGCTGGGCGATGTCCGTGTGGTCAATCGTCCATTGAGCGTGCAGGAATTCATGATCTCCCGCGATTTGCGCGGTCAGGATCATTGAGGTCGAGTACCTGCCCGCGGGGCGTCCTTTGACAATGAGGGGGCATTTATATAAAGTCCTATTTATATAAAGAAGGCTCCACATGCTGAATCTGGACGCCGCATTTGCCGCGCTGGCTGATCCCACCAGGCGGGCGATCCTCGCCCGCCTGGCGTTGGGCGAGACGACGATCAATGAACTGGCCGAGCCGTTCAAGATGACGCAGCCCGCTATCTCGCACCATATAAAGGTGCTGGAGGGTGCGGGGCTGATAGTTCGCCGTGTCGAAGGTACGCGTCGCCCCTGCCGGCTGGCACCCGCCGGGATCGCCGAGATAGATCAATGGCTCGGCATGTTGCGCAAGGCCTTGGCCGCGAATTACGAGCAGCTGGACGAGGTTCTGGCCGCGATGCAACCCAAGCGACGCAAGGGCAGACGATGACCAAGATGACACTGCAGACTGAAGGCGATCGGTATCTCGTGGTGAGAAGGCGCTTTGCAGCCTCGCCGGAGTTGGTATATCGCGCGCATACCGAGCCGGCGATAGTGCAAAAATGGTTGCTCGGGCCGCCGGGCTGGTCGATGCCTGTCTGTGTCAACGAAGCCAAGCCGGGCGGAAAAATCCGCTACGAATGGACCGACGGCAAAGGTGGCGGTTTTTACCTGACAGGCGAGTTCGTGGAGCTGGTTCCGTTCAGCAGGATCGTGCACGTCGAGCGGATGCACCTCCCCGACCCGACACCAGACAATCACGTCGAAACAACATTTGCCAAGGAAGGCGCTGGCACGCTGATGACCATGCGAATGACGTTACCTGATGCCGCAACGCGGGCTGCCATGCTTTCGAGCGGCATGGAGCACGGAATGGAGGCAAGTTACGTCCGCCTCGAGGAAATGATCTAGGCACGCCACTGCGCCTCCCGCTCTACGTGGGTAAGAGCGAGCGTCTGGAAATATCCGGGTTCGCTGTGGCGGCAACGAGGCCGACGACCTCATCCATGGCATCGTAGAGCACCACGCGATTGCGGCCGGCACCCTTGGCCTGATACAGGGCCGCGTCCGCGTGGGCCATCAGCTGCCGCAGCTCGTACCCCGACCAGTGGGAGGTAGCAACTCCGAAACTCGCGGAAACCACGGTTTCCGCGCCACCCTGAGGCACGTTGATGGCCACGATCGTGGTGCGCAACTGCTCCGCGAGCCGGCGGGCTGCCTCGACCTCACACCCGGCCAGCAAAATGGCAAACTCCTCTCCCCCGACGCGGGCAAAGATATCGCTCACCCGAATATGAGCATTGCATGCCTCGACCGTCCGTTTCAGCACGGCATCCCCGGTAGCGTGGCCATACTTGTCGTTGATGCCCTTGAAGTGATCCAGGTCAAACAGGATCACGCAGACTTCCGCCTCGTCGCGGCTGTATTCGAGCGCCCTCTCGGCTCGCTGGATGAAGTGCGGGCGGTTACAGATCCCGGTGAGTCCGTCGAGCCGTGACAGGCGCATGAAGTGCAGCTGCGAGCGTTTGGTCATATAGGCCCAGAGCGCCACGAACCCCAGGATCAGAATCAACATTGCGATATACAGCCGGTTATTCTCGACTGCCTTGCCGGCGAGCTGCCGTTCCAGGTGCAGCGCCTGATTCTGGTTGGCCAGGGCTTTGAGCTGCAGCTTGTTGGCAATGAGCTCGTGACCCACTTTCTGGTAAGCGAGCCGCCGCGCGCCCGCATCGTCGACATAACCCTTGTCGGCCGCCATATATTTCTCGTGAAAGGCCAGCGCCGCCTGGAAATCCCCCTGGGCTTTGGCAATCTCGTACAGCACCCGATAGGCAGTGACCAGAGGCTCGGTATAGGCATTTTTTACGGCGCTATCGATGGAGCTGAGAGCATATTGCCGTGCCAGCGCAGTGGCGCCTTTGCTGCGGTATGCCTCGGCCAGCGAGGCATCGAATGCCGAGATCAGCCGCGGATAATGGGTACTGAGGACCTCATCATAGTGATCCCTCAGGAGCTTCGCCGCCTCATCCATGCGGCCTTCATGAATGTAGGCCCCCGCCTGATACGTTCGGATGATGTTGGCCCAGAGCGATTCACCCACGTTCAGACAGGCGTCGATTCCCACCTGAAACTCGTTACTGGTGGCCGCCAGATTCCCGCTCCTGGAGAGCGCTTCCAGCTTCAACTGACCTGCCTTGCATACGCTCGTGCCGGTTCCATGCTCGTCAATTACTTTTTGCGAGTAGCTCAGCCCGAGGTCGTACTGCCACACATCGTCGTATAGCAGGGCGGCGGTGATCAGACCCTGGTGGCGCCCATCCTGATCGGCCGCTGCCGAGAGGTGATCCAACACCCAGCTCAACTGTGAAAACGCCTGCTCGTAGCGGCCAGCAAGCGTAAACACGTTCACCAACGTCACGCCGGCACGATAACGCAGCGCCGGATCACTGGCCTCGCTATTCACCGCCCGCAGCTGTGATATAGCCTTGTCGTAATCTCCCTCATAGACGCTCTCCCATCCCACCAGGAACCGCAGGAACTCACGCTCACCGGCGCTGAGCTGTGGCGAGCGTTCCTGCAGCGACTTCAGGATGGTTACGAATTCAACATGGTTGGCCGTCCTGATGCCATCCGCCTTGCTGAGAAGCTGCGCGGCGTCCTGAGCTTGAGCCGTTACCGCGCCGCTCACGATGAGAAGCAAGAGAAGCCGCCATCCACCGCGCACGAAATGCCGCGCGGCCATGGCGCCTTCCCTGTGCCAGGCGGACTGCCTATTACACTTGAGCGGCTGCATGTTGGCAGCGGATCAGCCTGCTACTCTTCCTCGTCATCCTCGGTGTCATCCTCCGGCTCGTCATCCTCGGGCTCGTCATCGTCCGGCTCCCCCGGCGCAACGACGCCGCAGAAGACGTTGGCCTTGGCGCCCAGCAGGAATTCCAGCGAGAGGCGGTCGCCCCCGAGGATGGTCTGTCTGGCCGGCTCCGCGATCCCCGCCTTTGCCAGCGCCTGCTTTACTTCCTCGTCGCTGGCGTGACGCAAGCGCGCGTCAGAGCCCAGTAGCTCCAGAAAATCGATCACTTCGGACACCAGATATTCTCCATTCGTGTTGAAAGTTGTCTCAATTGCACGCCGGTTTCGCCCGCCACGTGCTGCCGGGCGAAACCTGCTCGATAACGCGGCTGTCCTGTTACGCGGTAGCTGCCTGACTCGCAGCTGACGCATGGCTCACGGCTAGCCGGCCATCTTTTTCATCATAGTCGCCGGGCCCGACTCTTCATCACCGTCCGGCACATAGACACCGCAGAACCTATTGCCAGCCGCCCCCAACAGCACCTCGAGCCGGCGCCGGTCACCCGCGAGAACGGCCGCTCGCAGTGCGGGCTCAATCTGAGCTCGCGTCAGTGCCTGCTCCAGTTCGTTGCCCGTGGCATAGCGCAGCCGCGCGTCCTGCCCCATCTGCCCCAGAAACTCAATGATATTCGACATCCTCGTCTCCTCATCGATTGGCTGAAACTGACTGGCCCCACGAGCTGCGGTGGACCGACCAGACGCGCTTGCCGGGCCCCTCCCCATAGACCGCCGGGTCAGGGCAGCGGGAAAATCCCGCGGCTACAAACAGGCGCTCGGCCAGCGCATGCGCGGCGGAATACTGGAGCCAGACCTCATCGATCGGGAATTCGTTGAACGCGCGTGAGGCCAGGGCCGGCAAAATTTCCCGGGCAAATCCTTGCGCGCGCGCGGACGACTTGAGCACAACGCCCGCCTCTGCCCAGCGTCGAACGGGATCAATTTGCTGCAGACTGCAGATTCCGACTTTCCGCTGCAGGCTTCGGACCGCCACCGTGAAAAAAAGCCGCTGCGCTGGACGGCGGCGCGTCAGGGAAACTGCTTGCCGGAAACTGCGGACGGCGCGCTCCGGGGACAGCAGCGGACCGATGTACTGCATCGTATCGGCATCGGTGAATAGCTCGCAAAACAACGTCTCGTCGCATTCAGCGAATGGGCGGATGTCGAGCCGTTCTGTGTCGATGTCGAACATTGGGTCTGCCGGCGGGAGTCCAGTCTTGTCCTCGAAACAGGTCACGTCGTCTCAGCCACCGACAGGTCCAGGGCAGCCAGCCGATTGCGAATCTCCATGTCGGGCTGCAAGGCCGTCGCAGGCGGGACAACGACGGTCACGTGCATATCAATAGCGGCGCCGGGCAGCTCTCTTAGAGCGAGCCGCTCGATTCGTGGCTTGTGCATAGGCAGCGTTGCGGCCTGATAGAGAACCACTTCATGGGCCGTGTCGTAATCGCGCGCTAGGACGTCCACAAGGACCTGCCGATATTCAGCACCCGTGGAAAATCGCGCGAACGACCTGTCGCCCGCCACACCGACCTGCCACAGCACCAGGTACGCAGATGTGTCAACCCGACGCCTGTAGAACATGAACTGGCTGGCCTCATAGTGCTGGCAGCCGTATTTGCCCGGATCTATCCCTAAGTCGGCGTAGAGGCAGTCTTCCGCGGAAACCCCCGGCTCCATGTGGGCGCGGTACCCTTCGGCACGCGCGATCTCGATCGCCTTGTGAGGCGGCCATGCGAACACCCCGGCATGCCCATAGAACGCTCCGCAGACCTGTTTGCCGGCGCGGACCTCGGTGAGCATGCTATCGACCATCTGGCGGTAGGTGTCCACGCGCGACTTACCTTCCTGGTACAGCGATTGAAGCGTGCGCACGTCAGGGTGCATTTTGGTCAGCCAGAGTTCGATGATGCCGTCCGATAGTCCGGCAAACACCACATCCGACTTCTCGATGTAGCTTTTCGCGAGCGGAGTAAGGTGAGAACCCAGCGTCATGCCAATTCCCACGCAAACCAAGCTTCCCTGACCACCCATAGGCGCGCTCGTAGCAACCGTCATCATGACACCCCGCAAACAGCGTAGGTTAAGCGCAACAGAGGTGCGCGAGCAAGCGGGTCAGCGCAGGCGGTGACGTAGTTCGCGTCCGGCATCTTGGTCGGCTTCCCGGCCAATCGGTGGTCGCGCTGCCGGCAGCCATGCAGATAGTGCTTGCGCCCTGCTGCGCGTACCTATCGCAGCTGCTATCGCGGCGGGGGTATCTGTGCGACGTAACTGCGGACTGTCTCGAGGTAAGTTGCACGTCGCGTCTCATCCAACCACGCAACGACGAACGCGTTTCTTACGAGCTGCACGATTTCATCGCGTGTCAGACCGCCCTCTTCGTGTAAAGCCTGTAGATTCTCATTTACGTAGGCGCGGAAGTAGGCTGGATCGTCGGAGTTCACCGTAGCACGCATGCCGAGCGAGAGCATGCGCCGAATCTCAGCGGCTGTCAGATTCTGCACGACAAATCGGTTGGACACCGGGCAGATGGTGAGACCGAGGCCACGTTCGGCAATGGCCGCGCACAGTGCCGGGTCCTCCAGAGAATTCACACCATGATCGATGCGATCCACACCAATGCTGTGCAGACACTGGTGGATATGAACCAGGGTATTCTCCTGATTCACGTCGCAATGCATCGTCAACCGGTAGCCGTACTCCCGCGCCTTGCGGAACACCTCGGCGAACTTGACCGGCGGGTTGCCCTTCTCGTCCGAATCGAGTCCCACACCAACGATCCACTGTTTGAAGGGAATGGACTGCTGCAGCGTCAGCATGGCCGACTCCGCACTCATGTCGCGCAAGAAACAAAGGATGAGCTGCGTGTCCACGCCGAGCTCGAGCGAGGCGCGCTCCTGGGCGCGCCTAATCCCCCGAATCACCATCTCGAACGGTACGCCGCGCGACGTGTGGGCCTGTGGGTCGAAGAACATCTCCGCATACACCACCCGTTGCTGCGCGGCCTTTGAAAGGTACTGCCAGGTGAGCTGGAAGAAATCATCTTCGTCCAGCAGGACGCTCATCCCTTTGTAGTAAATACGCAGGAACGACGGCAGGTCGTGGAAGTCGTAGGCACGCAGCAGATCCTCTACCGTTGAGTACTCGAGCTCGATGCCATGTTTCTTCGCCAGGGCAAAACTCAGCTCCGGCTCGAGAGTGCCCTCGAGATGCACATGCAGTTCGGCTTTGGGTAGATTGGCAATGAAGTCGTTCATGATCCCTCGGTCGCCGGGGGCGGGCCTTTGGGCCTATCTTGCAGTCATTCTGCGGCGAAGGCACGCCCTCTTGTGGGCCGGAAAAAGCCGTCGAGGCCACCTTTTCGGGCAAGCGACCCTGTGCAGGACATCCTGGTATTGAATTGCGGTTGGCGGACGAGTCTCCTGTTGGTGTTGCCATGTCTGAATCGGGCGACATTATGTCTCGTGCCGCGTCACGCTTAGAATGCAGCGGGCCCCGACGTACTGCGTCAATCGACTGGGAAGTAAGTGGGGTGTTGCAGGGGAGTTGAGCATGTTCGCAGCCGTTAAAGTCGTTGTTGCTCTCGTGGTTGCGTGTGGGTCGGTGATCGCTGTGGTCGTGGAGTCCACGCACCCCGGATTCGTCACCTGCCTGTGCGTGGCATTCGCCGTCGGCGTAATCGCCGGTGAGGTGGTAAAAGCCCGCCGCCGCCGCGCCGTTCGCTCGCTGGGCCGGCGGGCTAGTTTCACCGGACCATTACGTATCGGACAGGCGCCGGATATTCGAGCCGGAGCCTAGCTCAACCGAAGGCGCAAACTGACTCCGGACGACTTGGACGAGCGCGAACGCGAGAACCCCAAGCGTCAGCCAGGCGAACCAGTCACCCAACAGCATGTAAACCGTGCTGTCATGTGTCGCCGGCACGTTCGCGAGCAGCGTAGCGAAGGGGGCCGAGTCGCTCGTGGTCTCGGCCAGTATCCGCCCTCGATTGTCGCTGACTGTCAGGTAACCCCCCTTGGCGGCGCGCGCGATGCTGAAGCCGCTCTCCACGCCGCGCATCACCGCCATGTGGCCGTGCGAGATCCGATCGAGATTGAAATCCCAGGCTGGCACCAGCATCAGGCCCGCGCCCGCCTGACCGTACTCGCGCCCAAGTTGCGTGAAATCCATGTCCTTGCAGATCGCCACACCCCAGGTACCGGAAGGTTCGGGCAGGAGTGTGAGGGCGGTTCCAGGCTCCAGGTTTGACTCGAATGGCGGCAGCATGTGGTGTTTGTTGTAAGTGGAGACCGGCGCGCCGGGTGTGTACACCCGCGCCGCGTTGTACTTGAGAGGTGGGGATACATGGATCAGACCTACCACGATGCGTGCGTGGGTAGTGTCGGCCAGAGACTGAAACATCCTGTCCATGTCACGGGTGTCCGGGTCAACCGCCACCGCGAGTTTCTCGGGCAGTACAATGACCTGCGCGCCGTCAGCCGCGAGTTTCGCTGCCTGATCGGCATAGGTCTGGAAGAGTTTGGTGGCGGCCATGCCTTCGTCCGCCACGTCCGGACTCGTCGGCGGGTCTGAGGCGATGAGTCCGACCTTCACCGGTTGCCCTGGAGCTGGCAACCCCAGACGCACGGCGCCAAGCAACACCACCAACAGGGTGATGCCGAGCGATGCGCCCACGATGCGTAGCGCCTGCTTCGGTGCTACGAACCGCAGATGCAAACCTGCCGCCAGCGCTGCCGGAAACATCAGCAACAGGAATGTCATGCCCCACGGGCCTGTGATGGAGGCAAGCTGCAGAAAAGGCAAAAAGGCCAGTTGCGAGTAAGCAAGATTGCCGTAAGTGCCATGGACCGAAAGGCTGCTCGACAGATATTCGAACGAGACCCCAGTGGCCGGCACCGCCATGACTGCCATCCAGAAGTGCCCACGCCGCAACAACGTACGGTACAGCAGCACCGCCATGACAAACACCAACGCCGCACTGGCAATCATGCTTAGCAGCACGGGCAGCGGGAGCGCGACCACCCCGTGGAGGTAATGCCACGTGTTAAGGTTGCCGAGCGACCAGGCGGCGCCTGCTACCACGGCGGCGCCCAACCAGGAGGCGCGGTTGGCAAACAGCAGCACCGGCAGCGGCGCAAGCCAGGTGAGCGGCCAGAGCGGCTGCAGTCCGGTGCCGAACCAGAGGAAAATCGCGGCGGCTACGGCAGCGGCAAATCCCAGGCCAAGGCGACCGAAGTCAACTGCGGATGCCATGGAAATACCTCCGGAATGAGCGCCTGTAGAGGGCTCGGAATTGGGCGGGCGTCGCGTCTATGCGGCCGCCCAGATAAAGCATGATCAAGCCGTGCGACAACGCGCCTATCTCGAACGTAATCTCCCAGAAGTCATCTTTGCGCAGTTCGCCGCTTTGCATGCCTTCTTCTATGACTTGCGCCATCAGCGTGCCGGTAGGGGAACTGCCAACCCTGAAATCCTGTGGGAAACGGCGTGCGCCCTTGCGGGGCTTCAAGAACATGAGCTCGAAGAGCCTTGGATTCGAGAGCCCGTGGTCGAGGAGCACATCGGCCATTTTGATGAGCCGGGATTCGATGTCACCGCTGTAGCGCTTGCCTTTCAGCACAGCGGTCAACTCCTCGAACCCCTCATCCGCCAGGGCGTTCAGCAGCGCCGCCTGGTCGGGATAGTGGCGATAGATGGCCATCGGGGTGATGCCCACCGCCTCCGCCACCCGCCGCATGGACACCCCCTCGGCCCCCTCCTCGTCCAACAGGCGGCGGGCGGCGATGGCGATCCTGCGGGCGGTGGTGACAGGCAACATGTATACACTGTATACCTGCAGGGAAATTCCTGCCACTGTAGACCAAGGTCGCGCGTTCCCACTGGGCCCTCAAGGGCGGCGGCCCTGTGCCGATACCCCCCGAATGGACTTCAAGGACCGGCACGGAATGTCCGACCAAAGGCGCATCAACTTACCGCTGGTGGAAAAGGACCAGATCGTCGTTGGTCAACCGCTGCCCTTTTCCATCTTCAGCGCCGACGGCAAGTTGTTGCTGGCCGCGGGGCGGATTGTGGAAAGCGACCACGCGCGCCAGATACTGTTAAACCATGGCACCCGTGGCGGAGTGCGCAGCGATAACAACATGCCGCCGCGCGCCGCGTACGACACCGCTGAGCATCCAACTGTCTGTCCTCTGACCACATTTCAAAACAGTTACCGCCGCGGGAACGCCACTCACCGCTTTCCATTGTCAATGGCGCGCAATGATACTGCGGAAGCCTTTCGAACCTGGGTTATCGGCGTGTACGACAGGATCATGGTGGTCGCCGCGCCAGTTCGATCCAACGGTGCGCTCGTTGCGGTCATTGCGGGCCAGGCATGGTTGTGCCGTACGTTTCAAGCGACCTCGGCCTTCCGCTTCCATGGCACCGTGCTCAGGGTCGCTTTCGAGCCGTTTCCGCACGTGCACGTCGAGGTGCCGCTTGCGGTGGAAGAGCGCAAGATTCGCAACCGCACGCGTGTCACCGTGCTGGTCGGCGCCACCCTGGAATCGCCGGTAGCGGCGCCTTGCATTCTGGTAGATCTCAGCGCCGGCGGAGGACGCATCGCGACGGCAAGCAGCGTCTTGCTCGAGCGCGATCAACCGATCCGCGTTGCCATGACGCTCGGGCTGGCCGGCTCCCAATACAAGTTGTCACTGCCCGCGATTGTAGTCCGCACGTTCGGCTCCAGTGACCGCCAACATCCTCAGGTGACGTTCTACGGGATCAAATTCGAGCCACTCGGCGAATTCGAATCGTTGGTATTACATGGCTTCGTCAACGCTCACCTGGCCCTCGAGCTGAATTGTCTTTGGCAGGTGCTGGCGGCGGCATCAGCCGGCGACGTGAGTGACTGAGAGCGGGATCCTCCAAGTCAGTGAGTATCGAAGTACGCCTTCACAGCCATGAGACAGAACGGTGGCACGAGGCGAGCGTGATAGGCCTGCAGCACTGCTGAGGTCCCGCCACTGAGCTGGAGTGCCCCTTTGGCCGCGGCAAACCCTGCCTTCACGTCGGCATAGGGGTCGCCGCTCGAGACTGCGGAGTCGATATCCAATACGGTCACCGGGCTGCTGGGCGCAGTCTTGGCCCAGTACCCCTGTATCAATTGCGTATTGAGATAGAACGCCGTCGGGTCAGCATTCCCCGCGCACAGAAGGACGGGCGCGGCGGGTGTCCAATTTCTCAGGTCGTTCTGCTTCAAGTCCTGCCGGAGCGCGTTGCCGGGACTTTCGGCAGGCATGCCCGTCGTGGTGTCCGGAAAGCCGCCATCAGGGTGCGCCTCTACGTCCTGCAGATAGCCGAGGCGATACTGGTTAGTCACGAGATTGTCGGCTCCGAATCCCATTGCAAACGCGGGCGCGAGATTGGCAGGCTGCGTCGCCGGTGTCAGCGACGCATACTGGGGAGCTGGCGGCGTGCTGTTGAAGAGCGCGGCCTGCGGCAATCTGCCTTGCGAGTACAGAATGTTGATATCGCTCGCCGTGGGGAGAAGCTCATCCATCCCATTCGCGTACTTGGATTCGAACACGTCCATCGGGTTTGAATAGACGTTGCCGTAGGCGTGCTGATAACTGGTGGTCAGCATGTTGAAGTTGACCGCCGCGCTGAGGTTGACCTGCCCCATGAAGATGGCATCGCCAAAAGCCGCCAACGCATAGGGACCCGACATGGGTGCCGAAGCGGTAACTGCCGTGCCACCGGCCTGCAGCGCACGGTGCGTGGCCAGGGCGACAAATCCACCTTGCGAGTACCCGGTCACGAACAACTTCTGATTGTCACTGGCACCCGTCATCGCGAATGCGCTGCGCGCGGCCGTCAGAGCATCGATGGTGTCTTTGGATTGCTGATCAGCGTTGACGTAGGGATGATAGGCAAGCGTCGAAGTGTCGTATCCCGCGTAGTTCGGAGCGACGACGATATAGCCCTGAGCGGCGAAGACCGTTGCGAGAATCAGTCCTTCACCGTTGTCCTGCTTCGTGAGGTCGGCGATATTGAAGGTCTTGTCGGTCGCGGTCCCGTGCGCGTAGACGAGCACAGGCCGCGGTCCGTGACATCCCGCATCCGAGCCCGTCGGGACCATGAGCGCGCCGGAAGCGGTTGTGGCCTCGTTCTGAGCGCCTACTGTCTGATATTCCACGTGATAGATATCGATCGAGCAGGTTGGCGACAGGGTCAGCCGCAGCAGTTCCTTCCCCAGGTCGTTGCTGGTAAGCAGGGAAAGCAGATCGGACGCCGAGTAATGGCCGACCTTGGGCGGCGGATTGACGATCAGCTGCCCGCGCTGCGGGCCGGAGCTCATCGGGGGCGATGGCTGGGAAGGTGAGCTGTCGTTGCTTCCACGACCGCAGCTCAGCAGCAGCGCTGCGGCAAGCAATGAATAACGGTGTACATACTGTGCGGCTGAAGCTAAACGCAGCCACTCGCGCAAGAATACCGGCAGAACCATCGGATTATGCGTATCCGCAAGCGGGGTCTTGCAGATTTAAACTGTCGCGCGGATCGGTTGGTTCCGCGCCTGCCGGAATAGCCTCTCCTGCAGGCGGCGGTGCCAGCCGCCGTCGCCAGCGGCAGCAGCCGTTCACCTAGGTTGCAATATGAACATAGGCGCGTGATCTGGCCTGGTCGATAGCGTGCCGACCGGCAGCACGGGGCGCAAACCTGGCATGCTGATAGTGAATCTACGCACTAATCCTGCGATGGCGAGCGTCGCCTCCGAAATCGCCAGTTGGGCACCAATGCATACGTGCCTGCCGACGCCAAAAGGCAGGTAGGTAAAGCGGCCCGGCTGCGTGCCGCTTAGAAACCGCGCGGGATCGAAGGCGGACGGGTCCGGCCACGAGCGAGGACTCCTGTGCAATAGCCAGTAAGGAATCAGAACAATCGAGCCCGCCGACACGCGCGTGTTGCAGATTTCGTCGGCTTCCCTGGCCAGGCGTCCTGTCATGAATGCCGGCGAATAGAGGCGCAGAGTCTCCTCCACCACCGCGCGCGTCTGCACGAGCTTCGGCAGACTCGCCGCGGCACCGTCGGGGCCGAGATTCAGTTGCTCGGCCTCTGTTGCGATGGCTGTTTGCCATTGCGGGGCCTTCGCAAGCAAAGTACACGTCCAGAACAGAGTCAGCGCCGTTGTCTCGTGCCCAGCAACGAGCATGGTAGAGACCTCGTCAGCCAGCAAATCCTCCCGGGACGCACCATGCGCCTCAGCAAGCAGGTCGAAGAGATCGCGAGGAGCCCCGGTCTGGGCCGCTCCACGCCGCATCTCTATGATGGAACGGATCAATCGAATCCACCGGCGCCTGAAGATGGCGCGACGCGCACGCAACAGGGTCGGTACCCCACTGGGAAGCAACACGTCGGTGAGGTACAAGCGGCCGAGCGTAGTCATGTATTGCGACAGCAACTTGCGCAATTCGGTGCCAAACGTCGCTGCCTCCAGTGAGAACAGCGCCGTCGCCGCGATTTCCAGGCTCAATTCCTGACACTCGCGCAGCAGATCCACGGGTCTGCCCTGGGCACTCGCCAGGCGATCGCAGGCCAACTCGACGCATCGCGCGAAGTGTCCCGCCAACATGGTGACATTTCGGGGTGTGAACGCTGGGGCCATGGCCCGACGCTGACCGCGCCAAGCCTCGCCCTCGCTGACCAGCAGACCCTTGCCCACAATCGGACCAAGAACCCGCCGGCCAAAGGGAAGCCGCACGTAGTTGTCGGCCCCGGTGATCATGATGTGCCCAATCGCATCGGGCGAAGCCGCAAGGACGAGGTCTCGCCCCCCTACCCTGAGCCTGACGACCGGCTCGTCCAGGCAACGTGGCGGGAACGCGCTGTAGCCGTTCCGGCGCAGGGCCGTGAGCACCTGCAAGCCCCTCACTCGATCGGAGGCCATGGGTGGCATTGGAGGAATCAGGGCGGTAGGTGTCTGTAGTTCGCGCACGACTCAAGCTTAATCGTGTGATCCACGCCCGGCCAGTCATGCACACCAGCCGCTACGATAAGACCAACGTGCCTGCAGAGCGGCTAGCCCCGTGTTGAAGAAAGTCGCTGTGAATCAGCTCACAGTCGGAATGTTCGTCCATGGCTTCGACGCGAGCTGGCACAAACACCCCTTCTGGCGCAGTCAGTTCCTCATCAAGGACCCTTCCCGGCTACGCGAGGTGCGCACGAGCGGCATTCCGCACTGCTGGATTGATGTCTCGAAGGGGCTTGATGTATCTACAGAAAAGCCGCAGCAGCCGGCGGCAGCCGCCGCCGTGGTGGATTCGGAAGCCACACCGCAGCCCAGATCAGAACGCGTACCGCTAGCGGATGAGTTGGAGCGAGCCGCTCGTCTGCGCGCCCGCTCGGCACAAGCCATGCGTCGCATGTTCGCCGAAGTGCGGCTCGGCAATGCCATTGAGGCGGGTGAGTGTGTCGCGCTCGTCGACGACGTGGTCGAGTCGATCAATCGCAATCCGGACGCGCTGCTGAGTCTCGCGCGCCTCAAGAACGCGGACGAGTACACTTATTTGCATTCGGTGGCCGTGTGCGCCCTGATGGTGGCCCTCGGGCGCCAGCTTGGCTTGGACGACGCGCAGTGCCGCGAGGCGGGCATGGCGGGAATGCTACATGATCTTGGCAAGGCGGCCATGCCCCAGGACGTGTTGAACAAGCCTGGCAAACTCACGGCCGAGGAGTTCGCCATAATCAAACAACATCCGGTGCGCGGTTACGAGATGTTACTCGCGGGCGCCGACGTCAGTGAAGGGGTGATGGACGTCTGTCATCATCATCATGAGCGCGTGGATGGCACGGGCTACCCGCACGGTTTGACTGCAGATGGGATCTCCCTGTTGGCGCGGATGGGGGCGGTTTGCGATGTCTATGACGCAGTAACCTCTGACCGCCCTTACAAGGCCGGCTGGGATCCGGCCCAGGCGCTCGCCCAAATGGCCACCTGGAAGGGTCATTTCGACACGACTATCTTCCAGTCATTCGTGAAGAGCATCGGCATATATCCAACCGGCTCGCTGGTGCGCATGCGCTCCGGCCGCCTGGCCGTGGTGCTCGATCAGAACCCCTCGGCCCTGACCAAGCCGCGGGTGAAGCTGTTCTTTTCCACCAAGGCTGGCCTGCCTCTGAAACCCCAGATCCTCGATCTGGCCTCCCCCCACGCTGTTGATCGGATTGAGGCACGGGAGCCCCCCGAGAACTGGAACTTCCCTTACCTGACGGAGTTGTGGGACGGGGACGCCGCGCTCAAACAGGCTCGTTGACCCGTTGGACACCGCGCGCGCCCATCGCGGAACCATAACTCACATCGCTCAGGTGCTCGTTTCGAAGATGAGATCAACCTCGGCGCACACCCCTACCGGGAGGCTCGCCACGCCGAGCACCACCCGGGTCGAGGTTTTATCGGATCCGAAGACACTGCCCAATATCTCCGATGCAGCATCCGCGACCTTGGGGTGCTCGCGGAAGTCTGGTGTCGTAACGAGCGAGACTCCGAGACGCACTACGCGCTTCACCTTGTCCAGCGAGCCCAAATGCTCCTTGACCAGGGCTAGAGCGTTCAACACGGCCAAGCGAGTTGCACGTCGTCCATCCTCAACGCTCAACTCGCCGCCGATACGTCCCTGGAACCTGGGGACGCCCTCCTCGATTGACAAGGTGCCACTCAAAACCAGCAAGCTGCCGGCCTGCACCGCTTCAACGTAGGCGCCGAGCGGCGTTGGGGGACGAGGCAGGTTGATGCCAAGCTCTTTCAGCCGTTGATCGGCGCTGACGTTCGTTGTGTTGGTGGACATTGCCGGCTCCCTGATTACCCAACTATCCTGAAATCACCACTGGCCCAGATGCGTGCCGCCATCGACGTGCAGCACCTCACCGGTAACCTGGCTCGCCTCGGTGAGATAAAATACCGCCTCGGCGATATCCTTGGAGGTCGGAACCTGCCCACTGGGTGACAGCGTGCGCAGGAACTCCTTCGGAACGTCCTTGAGCAGGGGCGTATCCACAACGCCTGGGGCTACCACGTTGACGCGAATGCCCTGTTTTGCGTATTCCATCGCGAGACTCCTGGAAATCGCGTTGATACCGCCCTTGGTGATCATCGGGACGGATGCAGTGAACGCGGCCAGCGGATGATCGGCGATCGTTGCACCAATACTGACCACGCTGCCGCCGCTCTTTTGAGCGAGCATCTGCTTCACGGACAGTTGAGTCACGTAGATAAACCCATTCAAATTGGTGGACAACAGCGCCTGGAAATCTTCGGGCGTGTAGTCGGTAAACGGTTTCGCGAAAAAGATTCCCGCGTTGTTCACCAGGGCATCGACCGAGCCGAAGCGCTTCAACGCGGCCGCTACGATCTTCTCGGCCGTCGTGGCCAGACCGATATCACCGTCAACCAGGGCCAGCCGGTCCGAGCGCTGTAACTCGTTTCTGTTGCTGATGTTGCGTGAGTTGGCTACCACGTTGTAGCCGCGGTCGAGGAACAGATTGGCCACTGCGGCACCAATTCCCTGCGACGCGCCCGTCACGATGACGGTTTTCTGTTTCGTAGTCATGTGAACCTCGTGTTTTTGCTGCGGAGAAGTATCGGACCGGCTTGGGCAATTGATAAGATGGGAAAGTCTGGAATCTGCTTTCCATAAATGGCAAAGTGGCCCGCCATGGCAGACCTCGACAATATTCTGATATTCGTCAAAGTGGCCCAGTTCGAGAGCATCAGCGTGGCTGCGCGCTCGTTGGGGATGCCAATCTCCACGGTCAGCCGGCGATTATCGGTGTTGGAGTCGGAGCTGGGCGTGTCGCTCCTCAGGCGTACCACCCGTCGGGTGACCCTGACGCCGCAGGGGCGCGAGTACTTCAATCAGTGCCAGGAACCGCTGCTCCTCCTACAGGAGGCAGAGAGGGTACTGACCGAGGCACAGAAGAAGCCCGAAGGCATGTTGAGAATCTCAGTGCCGGTCATTCTGGGACAGGCGTCTTTTCTGGACTTCATTTCCGCGTTCCTGAAGGATCATCCGCGGATTCGAATCGACCTGTTCATCACCAATCTGTTCCTCGACCTGGCCACGCAGAACGTTGAGGTCGCGATCCGTTTCGGCGAGATGCAGGACTCGAGCATCGTCGCCACCCGCCTCGGGAAGAGCGTTCGCTATGTGGTGGCAGCCCCCGAATACCTGAAGGGCCGCGAGCTTCCCGCCGAACCCGTGGATCTCCAGAAGCACGACTGTGTGATGCTCAACGCCAAGAACAACGAAACCGACTGGGATCTGCTCAGCGGTAGAAAGAAGGCACGGGTCCGTGTATCAGGGCCGATATCGAGCCGCGACTTCAATTCGGCCAGCAGCTTCGTGTACCGGGGCCACGGGGTCGGGCTGCTGCCTTCGACATACTGTGACGAAGCACTGGTGAACCGTCAGCTCATACGGCTACTACCGAATTGGGCCTCCCCGCCGATTCCCGTATTCGCTGTCTATCCGAGCCGGAAATTTCTGCCTCTGAGGTTGAGTGTGTTCCTGGAAGCACTGGCCGCCTGGAAAAGTCCTTTGTGGATCAGGGACTAAAGGCCCGGTGCGCCTGTATTGCTTGTTCCCAACGGACGCATTAGTGTGGACGGCAAATGAACAAATGGCTCGTGGCAGGCGTTTTGAGCTGCGTACCAGCGCTTGCGATGGCGCAATCGATTCGGTGCGGGACCAAGATTATCGGCGTGGGAACGACGCGGGGGGAAATCACCGCGAAATGCGGCGAGCCAACGCAGGTTGAACACAAAGTGGCGTACACCGGCACGAGCATCTCCACCGGCAGGCAGACGAGTCTGACCAGCGGCGTGACCGTCGAAGTGCAGATAGAGATATGGACGTACAATTTCGGCCCGAACAAGCTGATGCAGCGTGTTCAGCTCGAAGACGGCATCGTCGTCAGGATTGAGTCGCTCGGCTACGGCTACTGATACTGCGGCGAAATCCGCACGCCCACACGCCGCGCGCCCCAGGTTCCGGGCTCCCCCGCGAACACTCCGGCTATCTGCGTACCGCAACTCTTGCAAGCGCCGCTGTCGGTGAGCCGCCACCGGCCGAGTTCATACCAGTCGCGCTCGATCACAGCGGTTCCACAATGGGGGCAATACGTGCTGCCACCTTTGCGGTCGTGAACGTTGCCCGTATAGGCGTAGTGAAGCCCATTCGCAAGTGCGATGTTGCGAGCGCGAGTCAGTGTCGCCGGTGGCGTGCACGACTTATCGCGCATCTTCCAGTCCGGATGAAACGCCGTGAAATGTAACGGAACGTCGGGGCCGAGTTTGTCAGCCACCCATTGAGTCAACTGGTTCAACTCAGCGTCAGAGTCGTTCTCCCCCGGAATGAGCAGGGTCGTGATCTCCAACCACACGTTGCTCTCGGTCTTCAGATACTCGAGTGTCTCGAGCACCGGGGCGAGCGCGCCGCCACAAATCTTGTAGTAAAAGCTCTCGGTGAACGCCTTGAGATCTACATTCGCGGCGTCCATATGCCGGTAGAACTCGATACGCGGCTCAGCACACATATAACCTGCTGTCACGGCGACACTCTTAATGCCACGCGCACGACATGCATCAGCAGCGTCCATCGCGTATTCCATGAACACGACAGGGTCGTTGTATGTGAACGCAATGCTCGCGCAGCCAAGCCTTTCCGCAGTGGCGGCGAGATCCTCGGGGCTCGCGCTGTCGGCAAGTGTGTCCATTTCGCGCGACTTCGACATGTCCCAATTCTGACAAAATTTGCACGCTAACAAACAACCCGCCGTACCGAAGGACAGGACGCTCGTGCCCGGTAGGAAATTGTTCAGAGGCTTCTTCTCGATGGGGTCAACACAGAAGCCGCTGGAGCGGCCATAGCTGAAGAGCTTGATACGTCCCGCCTCAGCGCCCCGCACGAAGCAAAGACCGCGTTGTCCGTCGCGCAGCTTGCAGGCGCGCGGGCAAACATCGCACTGGACCCGGCCGTCCGCAAGCACGTGCCAGTAGCGTGTATCAATGATTGAATCTCCCGGAGGTCGTACTCCGATGCTTTCTGCTGCCTCGTCCATGGGTGCAATTGTGCTCGCATTCGCAGAGGTCGATACTCCCTTTGTATGCGCGGTGAAACCTCAGTTACCCCTATTCGGGCGCCGGCTGTAGCGGGACTGTTCTATCCACGCGATCCTCAACAGCTGCGCGCCGCGATAGCGGACTGCTCAGCTCGAGCGGCGGCCAAGGGAGCGGCTACTCCAAGAAGCGCGCGGCGCGCACTCAGCTCGACACCCAAGGCTTTGATTGCACCACACGCCGGCTATGTCTACTCGGGGCCAATAGCGGGTTCCGCATATGGCGCCGTCGGTAAGGCCGCGCAGAGGATCAAACGTGTCGTCCTGATTGGTCCAAGCCACTTCGCGCGCTTCCCTGGCCTCGCTGTATCTCGCGCGGCAGCCTTCAAAACGCCCCTCGGTGCCGTACCGATTGACGACTCCATGCGCGACGAAATCCTTCGGCTGCCAAACGTAGTGCCAGCAGATTACCCGCATGCGCGCGAGCACAGCCTGGAAGTGCAACTACCGTTTCTGCAGGTGCTGCTGGGTGAATTTCGCCTGTTACCCATCGCAACTGGCGAGGTAACCACCGAGGATGTTGCCAGGGTGCTGGAACATGTCTGGGGCGATGAGGAAACGCTCATCATTGTGAGCTCCGACCTCTCGCACTATCTCCCTTACGAGTCGGCGCGCAGCATGGATGCCGCCACGGCCCAGGCGATCCTTGGCTGCTCGACTGAGCTCGATGGCGAGCAGGCTTGTGGTTGCGACGGCATCAACGGGCTCTTGCAAGTGGCGATCGAGCGCGCGCTCGATGTACAGCTGCTGGACCTTCGCAATTCGGGCGATATGAGCTCCGAACGCTCCCGGGTAGTCGGTTACGGTGCCTTCGCGCTGTACGAGACTCCTGTTGGCGCGCGGAGGAATAGAATAGAACCGGAGAGCGACGCGTGAGCCGCTCGGGAGCAGTGCAACAAAAATCCCCCTCGCACCGGAGGTTTCCATGTCATTACGTATAGGCGACCAGGCACCCGACTTCACCGCGGACACGACGGAGGGCACGATCAGGTTCCATGAGTGGATCGGCAACGGTTGGGCGATCCTGTTCTCCCATCCGAAGGACTTCACTCCGGTGTGCACAACCGAGCTCGGGTACATGGCGCGGCTGAAGCCGGAGTTCGAGAAACGCAACACCAAGATTATCGGCCTGAGTGTTGACTCGGTGGACGACCACAAAAGATGGACGCGCGACATCGAAGAGACGCAGGGAGCCAAGGTCACCTATCCGCTGATTGGTGATCCGGAGTTACAGATCGCGAAGCTCTATGACATGCTGCCCGCCGAGACACGCGGCGAAGCCAAATCGCGAACTCCCGTGGACAATGCAACAGTCCGCTCCGTGTTTCTCATCGGACCTGACAAGAAGGTCAAGCTGATCCTCACGTACCCCATGAGTGCCGGCCGCAACTTCGATGAGGTCCTGCGGGTTCTCGATGCGATCCAGCTGAACGCGAAGCACAATGTGGCCACGCCCGTGAACTGGAAGCGCGGCGACGACGTGATCATTCCAACGTCCGTCTCCGACGAGCAGGCCAAGACTCAATTTCCCGCCGGCTGGAAGGCACCCCGGCCTTACCTGCGCATTACTCCACAACCGCGGTAACACGGCGTCTACCCCACCGCATCGTAGTCATCGATGCGGTGGGTCCTTCAAGGCAACATGCGGGCTAACACACCGTCCCGGCGGATCCCATGGCGAGCCGCCGCGAGCAAGTGCAGCGCTATCAACGCCACGAATAAATATGACGTTACAACATGCGTCGTATTGAACACAGCGTAGATTGCCTTGTCATCAACACCCCACGGGGGTAGCAGAATGAAATTGAACAGCTTGACGCCATACTTGCTGAAATTCGACGCGATGTATCCCGAGAGGGGCATGACGACCATGCAGCCATACAGCAGCAGATGAGTCACTCTGGAGGCCAGGTGCTCCCATGCGGGCACGAACGCCGGTAGCGGCGGCGGAGGATGCCACAGGCGCCAGCCCAGTCGGAACAGGATGAACAGGGCTAACGTAAGACCCGTCGATTTGTGCAGATTCACATAAAATCCCCGCATCGGTGTGCCCTTGGGAATCCCTTCCAGAAACCAGCCGAACGCGATCTGCGCTAAAACCAGCGCTGCGATCAGCCAATGCAAGGCCATGGCAAGCCGGCCGTACCGAGCGGGTGGAGTGGATAAAGAACTGTCGGAATTGACGCTCAATGGGTGCACCCGCTAAAAAACAGACGGCAGTCGATGCGGCACTGTGGTGCCGCAGTATGCGTACCCATGAAACGCCAGTCCAATGAGATCCGGCGGCCCGGTTAGATGGATCTATGGTCGGCGGATTTCTCAGGGGCTGTCATTGACGCTCGAGTGTCAGGAGCGTGACAACGATTTTGGCTGACGAAGCATCGCGCTCGATACCAAACGCGCCATAGCCTGAATACAACAGCGCACGGAGCGCAGGATTAAGAGAGATTCCACTCAGGAATGGACCACTGAGCGAGGCCACCTCAATAGCGCACAACGACGTTCGGCATTCGACGCTGCGAATTGCGAATTGACCCGAACTGGCCATGACGAGTGCCCGCAGCTTGGATTCGACATCCGCTGCCCACGCAAGGTCCCGCGGTTCCTGGGCAAATTTGTCCAGCTGTTCATCCAGATTGGGGCAGCCGCCGCGACTCTTGCAGCCGGCGATCACCGACGCAGAGACGGGGAAGTGGCGACCGACCACCGCGGCCGGATCCATCGCGCCGGTCTCACCGGCCGCAGAGGCCACAGGTTCGCTTGCACCGCTTTGCTGTGAACCTTGCAACTGCACAGGTGGCGCAGCGACCTCGTGAATGGATGGCGCAGTAGCGGTGGGAGCAACCACCGACCCCTTACGCGGAGTTTGAGCTGATTCGAGTTTGGCCAGGGGGGAGGTAGTGCCGGGGGCTGACGTGCCTCGATCCATCGACCCTTGCCCTGAAGATGGGAAGACCGGCGCCCCCTGGACTTCCATCTGTAGCGTTGGCTCGTCAGCGCCGCCCGTGAGCCTTTGCTCCAGTGCGATTGCCAGGCCGAGCAACGCTAAGCCCGCAACAAGCCATACAACAGATGTTCTAGACATCACCTCACCCGATGGAACGCCTATGGGTGGTTGTCAAAAGGTTCGTTCCCGGTGCCGTGATACTTATTCTCACCTTCATTCTTCTTCGGATTGACGCCACTCGGGTCGGGATGCGGCACTCCCAGCTCATCATAATACTGGTTGAGGTAATCCTTGGCGGCCTGCAGGTCTTTGTCATGGGCGTGCTCCTTATTATCGGCACGATCCGTTGCCGCTTGTTGCTCCATGGCCTGCCGGGCCAGTTCCGCCTGGATCGCGCGATCCGCCTTGTCGCCTGCCCCGGTTTCCTGGCAGCTACCGCCACCACAGGTCTCCGTCGGCTCCCCGCCCTGTTGTTGGGCCGCATCCGGCGGGCAGAGGCCCAGCGGATCCATGCGGCTGGTTGGATTGCCGCCGGCGTAGGCATACAGATTGATACCCCCCGCGATTCCGAGCGGATCCTTCTGCACATAGCGCCCGGTCAGAGGATCGTAGTTCCTGAAATAATTGTAAGCCAGATCGCTTTCAACATCGCGATATTGCCCGGGAAACCCCTGATTGTATGTAACCACGCTCGACCCGATCACGGCCGCTCCAAATGCCTGATAGCGCGCCTGCCACACGACTGCACCGGCGGAATTCGTCAGAATACGCGGAGTCTGCGCACCGTCAGCGTGCACGTAATAAGTGCCGTTTGGATCCTGCACCTGGGTCGCGGCCCAATCGCCGGGCAGATACCCGTACCGAAACGTGCGATTCCCCGAGCCATCATATTCTGCAAGCAGACGTGGGCCGTCCCACAGAAACCATACCGCCGTGCCGTTGACGGTTTTTGCGATACGCCGCCCGGCCGCATCATAAATGTACGAAGCCGAGTTGCCATACCTCACCAACCTGTTGGCGGCATCATGCGTGAAGGTCGCTCCATCGTTGCGCGTAGCAATATTGCCGTCGGCGTCAAATGAGTAACTCAGGCTTCCGCCCTGAAGGATCCTGTTGTTGAGATCGTACGTCCATTGAGATTGATTGGCGGTGTCATGGCGATTCCCAACGCGGTCGTACGTGTAGCTTTCGTTAACCAGCCCCGAGGCGGCCGGATGAAGAGCCTGTGTCAGGTGACTCATACCGTCGTACGCGTATGTATGAGATCCGTCCGGATCGGTCAACGAAGCTACGTTGAGAACGTCGTCGTACGTATAACCATAGCTTGCAATCTGCCCACTCGAGCCATTGACGGTAATCGTGTCGGTCGGACCGTTGGATTTGTAGGTGTACGAACGGCTTACGCCATTGGGCAAAGTCACGGTCTGCCGGTCGTCATTGGCGTAGTAAATGATCCCTATCGAGTCTGTGCCAAGAGTCGCAGATGCAAGCTGGTTAAGCTTGTTGAACGTATATGAATTCGTCACGGCCACGCCGTCCTGCAAGGTCAACGAGCTGCGATTTCCAAAGCGATCGTAACGATGTTGCAGGATCCGGTTTCCGCCGGGTAGGTAGCCAACCGTTTCGTCATATGGGCGGCCCAGGGCGTCATAGGTGAGACTGTAGATTGGCGCCGCTTGAACACCATCGTCCGTCTCGGACAGCACGTCGCCATCGTCGTCACGCACGTACGTGATCGTTCGGTCTGGTGTCGCCGCCGTCATTGTCGGATATCGCTGCTCACTCTTGACCGGTCCCCAGTCCTCGTAGCCATACGTTATCTTCTCGTTACGTGCCGTAGTCTTCTGTGAGAGACGGCCACGGTTATCGTAGGCATATCGCACAACTTGTCCGAGCGGTTGCGTAACGGACGTAACTCTTGACAGCGAATCGAACCCATAGGATGTCGTGTGCCCCTCTGCGTCAGTGATGGAGGTCAGATCTCCTGCGGCATCGTAAGTGAACTGCGTTCGCGCGCTCGGCGTAACACCCAATTGGGTGACTGCGGTATTACGATTCAGCATGTCATACTCGAACCGCGTCTCCCGGTTCAATGCGTCGATGACCGATAAACGATTGCCGACTGCGTCATAGGCGATCGTCGTCACCTTTCCCGCCGGATCCGTCAGCCGCTTCATTCGCCCCATGAGATCGTAGCTCATGGAGGTCGTCCGGTTGATTGCGTCGGTCACGGAAAGTGTACGGCCCTCGCTGTCCAGCTGGTAAGACAGGTAGTTGACGAAATTCCCGGAATTGTCCTTCCTTTGCACGCCGGTCAGCTTATTTCGAGCGTCGTACACGAATTTCACCACTTGGCCTTCTCCGGCGGCTGTGGTTCGGCCCACTTCAACCTGAGTTCGAACCAGGTCGGTGTAGGTATTGATCGTCTGCTCGCCGAGCCGATTCGTTGCAGTCGTAATCCGCCCCAGATCGTCGTAGGCGTATTGGGTCAGGTTTCCGCGAGCGTCATATTTCTTGATCTCGAACCCGCGCCCATCGTAGTCGAACTGGCGTGCACCTTGCGGGACCGCCACGCCTCCCACTTTGAAGTACGTCCTGGTAACCCACTCTCCCGTATATTCCCTGACGGCCTGTACGCCATCCGGCAATGTGGTCGTGATCAGGCGATTGCGGCCGTCATAACTGTACGAGGTCGATTGAAAGGTCCCATCGTCACGGCGCAAACTCATTGCCTGAACCGTGACGGGCACACCCTCCGAGTTGTAGTTAAATGCGTATTCGGTTCTGAACAGTTTTGCAGGCGCCGCACTGGAGACAACCTGTTTGCTCGCAATCCAGTTGTGATCGTAGGTCCACGTGCGCGCCAGAACTTCTCCGGAAGAAAGTGTAACGGTCTCCGAGAGCATGTTTCCGGCCGCATCATACGTCCAGTCAGTTGCCTGCAGCAGCGCAAGTGCCCCAGCTGCGTTCTGCCAGACTTCTTTCCTCGAGTAGAGCTTCGCCGGATTGACAGCAAATCGGAACTCGTTACCCAGCGCGTCCGTACGCTTTGTGATCTTGCCGCTTGGGTCGAACTCATACAGTTCGACCGCAGTGTAGGGGTTCAGCCCGTTGGCATCCCTAACCGTCGTCGTCACCTTGGTCTTCGTGAGCGGGACCGTGTATTCAAAATCGATTTGGCTGCCGCCGTAAACCTGCCGTGTTACCCGGTCCTGGTCGTCGTACGTGTTGACGACGCTGGTCTTCCCCAGTACTGGAGTGTCCTGGGTGAGGTTGTGCAGATCGTTCGGATCGTTGTATTGGTAATCCGAGGTCACACCCGCCAAACCCGAAACGCGTGTCAGATTTCCACGGGTACTGCCCCCCGGCTGCGCGTCATGCGAGTACGTAACCGAGCGCCCGTCACTCGCCGTAATTGTCGTCAATCGGCCGGTAGGCTCATCGTATGTAAGCGTGATGAAGTGACCCGTGGGAGTTCCGTCCACGGCACGTTCGTCAACGCGCGTCAGGCGATAGTTGTATGCGACGGTCAAGGACGCAGTCGGATCGAGTGCGTGCTTTGATGTACCCATCAGAGGCAACTTGCCGCGGCTGTCGTAGGTCAGCTCCTGGCGATTGCCCTGTGGATCTCTTATGGCCGTCAATCGGCCCTGCGCATCGTAATAGTCACGTATTCCATTCAGGTAGGTCAGCTGGAAAGTGCCATCGGACTGCTGCGTGAGCGTTCCCAGGCGTCCCACTCCCGGTGGTGTGACGTAGCTTCCACCGCTATAGGTGTATTTGTCTTTGACGCCGCAGCTATAGCGGACGACAACAGAGTTATCAGGGTACTGGTACAGCCGACGATCGAGTTCGAAGGCCCACCCGTGGCCCAGGGGACTGTCATAGTCCGTCTGACTGTCGTACTGACGATGCAGACGGATCGGAAACACTCCCTTGACGACAAGGTCGTTTGCCTCGACCGTCTCGGCGCCGCTGAACAGCGTTACGGGCGAGCCGCACGTCGCGGGTGGACCGCTGTCGTTGGGGTTGCCGGGCTCGTCAGGCGGACCGCCGCCGCCACCGCCACCGCCACCGCCACCACCGCCGCCACCGCCGCCATCGCCATCGCCCCCACCATCACCGCCGCCGTCGCCACCGCCGCCGGCGCCGCCACCACGCTCAGCCCCGCCGCCCTCGACAACCTCGCCGCCCGCTTCCGCCCCGCCGGCCTCTTCCTCGCCCT
>Ga0068858_100000859_pt1 | contig 31457 bp, 29 predicted proteins | sample KBSSwiS12_FD_66589 | JGI IMG/M metagenome (GOLD analysis project Ga0068858, IMG submission 66589) | Switchgrass rhizosphere microbial communities from Kellogg Biological Station, Michigan, USA - KBS Switchgrass S1-2 | ecosystem: Host-associated > Plants > Roots > Rhizosphere > Soil ... | reverse complement strand
CAGGCCCTCCTGGCCGGCGTGCCCGTGCTCGGAATTCCGGACAATCTCGACCAGGTGTTGAACATGAGCTATCTCGAGGAAGCCGGTGTCGGCGATTGGCTCAGGCCGCGGAACCTCTCCGCCGACGCCGTCGAGCGCCTCGCGCGTCGGCTGCTTGCCGATGCGCAACTCAGTGCGCGAGCGGCCTCGCTGGGAGCTGCCGAGAAGCGCAGGGACATCACGGCCACGCTCGAGCGGGCCATTAGCGAGCTCTGTTCGGCAAAAGAAGGCGTGCTCGCTCGCGAGGCACACTGACCATGGACAAGTCCACGATCGAACCGGTACGGCAGTTCAACCGGCTCAACCAGTCGCTGGTCGAGAGCGAGATCGACTTCGGCCGCACGGTCCATTTCATCGCCGAAATCGACCTGACCGAGATCGAGCGTGTTCGCGACGCGGCCACCCGTCCGGCAGATCGTCCGACCTACACCGCCTTCGTCGCCAAGGCGGTCGCGCTCGCGCTCCTCGAGTTCCCTTACGCCAACCGGCGCCTCTTTCGGCCGCTCTTTCTCCCCTTCCTGTCGTACTTCCAGTCTTTCCGCGGCACCGATATCGCGGTGGCGATCGAGCGCAATATCGAGGGCCAGGCCGCGGTCGCCTACATCGAGGTCCTCCGCGACGTTCATCGACAGACGCTCGAGGAGCTCAGCGAGCGGCTGCGCGCCTTTTCCAGCACCGACGTCACCAACAGCCGACAGTGGCGCGACTTTTCGCGCCTGGCGACATCGTTCCCGGCGCCGATCGCTTCGCTCATCGTCCGCCTGCCGCGCCACTTCCCGAAGATGTGGCAGCGTTACCGCGGAGGTGCGGTGCTCATCAGCTCGCCGGCAAAGTACGGCGTCCATGGCGTCGTCGCCGCGTGGACGCATCCGCTCGGCGTGACCTTCGGGCTGGCGCAGAAGAAGGCCCTCGTCCGCAACGACGAGGTGGTGGCAGCGATGGCCTTCACGTTCGCGATGAACTGGGATCGCCGCGTCATGGCGGGCGCTCAGGCGGCCCGCTTCTTCGCTCGCATCTGCGAGCTCTTGCAGCACCCGGACGAGATGAGGGCGGTCATCAATTCGCCCGCGCATTGATCGGCAACCCGGCAACTCGTGGCCAATGCGTGCTCGGCGGAGCCAGGTGCGGCAAACGTCGACAGGTCGGGCAGCGGGCCTTGCTCAAACGCTGGTCGGATCGAGGAATAGGAGAAATCCGCGCCCGCACCGTCTCCCCGGCGCCCGGATCGTTGACCTGCGTCAACGCGCCCGTTCCCGACGCGCTTAGATTGGGTGCATCGCAGATAGAGACGATGGCCATGCAGAAGAAGAATCCAACCCCCATGCGCCCCTCGGCGAAAGCGGCCACGCCGGCCGCCAAGCGAACGCAAACACGAAAACGGCCGGTGAAGGGCCTTGGGGGACACGATGTTGTCAGTGCCCTATACGCCGAGCATCGGTATGCCGCGCGGCTCCTCGATCTTCTCGAGGAACAGCGGGCGGCGCTGTCGCGAGGCAAGCCGATCGACCGTGAGGCGTCGATCGGGGCGATGACCTACATGACCCAGCACAGCGACGGGTACCACCATCCGAGAGAAGACGCGATGTTCGCCCGGCTGGCGAAGCGCGATCCACGCCTGGTGACGCGCATCGCCGAGATCGAACGAGCGCATCGAGCGATCGGTTCGGCCGGAAAGCAGTTGCTTTCCGCGCTGCAACGCCTCCAAAAGGGCAACCCTGCCGACGAAGCCGGTGTCGCGTCACGAATGGGCGACTACATCGGCGCAATGCGTGAGCACATGGCGATCGAGGAGCGCGACCTGTTCCCTCGTGCCCGGCAGGTGCTCGACGACGACGATTTGGCGAAGATCGATCGTGCCTTTCGGCGCGTGACCGATCCCATCTTCGAAGCGTCGGTCCGCGAGGCGTACGCCGCCTACAACCCGGTGGTCCGGTATTTCGCCGAACAGCCGGCGCTCCGGCAGGTGCTCGGAGTGCTCGATGCGTTCTACGAGTCTTCCTTGAGGCTCGGCGACGTCCTCTTCGGCGGTGTGGCGGGCGAAGCGCCGACTGCCAGCAAGCAGCTGCGCGGAGAAGACGAACGCGAGGCGTCGCATTGACGCGGCGGCCTGTCCGCCGCGGTGCGTACGATGGGACCGCGCCCCAAGCGCAGTCCTTGGCCGGCTGAGGCGGGATTCTTCTGGCGTCCCGAGGCTCGAAAGCATCGGCGAAGCTTGAGCGCGGGAATCCGCAGCCCTGAACTGCCAGTCGTCTCTTGAGGGCGCAACGCCGCCTGCAGCGCTTGATCGGTTGACGCGCTCATCGTCGGCACGCGTCGGCACACTTTGTCCTTCGGCCGTGGCCTCGCGGCCGCTGTTTCAGCCGCCCTGCGGCGATGCGAGATCAGGGCGCCCAGGCCTGCGAGCATGGGCGCGTAGGTCTTCGGCTCGGGCACGGGCGAAGGGTTCGTCCCGCCCTCGCCGATCAGCGGCGCGATGTCGTCGAGCGAGCCCTTGGCCGATCTATTTCTTCGAGTCCTGCTCCAGCTTCTTGATCCGTTCGTCGAGCTTGTTGATCCGACCGAAGAGCGGACCCTCAACCCACTTCTGGAAGTCTTTCAGCTCCTTGATCGCCGCATCAGACCCGCCCTCATTGATCACCTTCGCCAGGGCAGCAATCTTCGCGTTGACGTAGCCTTGCAGTGACTGGAGATCCTTCCTCGTTACTTCATCCGTCATGTGCCCTCCTTCGGCTTGAATTCGTCAACGGCCTGCGGAGGCGTCGCGCCGCCTAGGGCTGTCGAGTTGCTCTCGCTCCGACGACATCGACGACGAGGATATCGACCGTTGCCCATTCGCCCCAGCCGACGGTGCGAGGCAAGACCCATTGGAAGTGTCAGCTTCTGAGCACGGATTTCCGAGGCTTCTAACGCGCGCGCTTGAAAGCCGGTCGCTCGGCGCAGCGCGTGCACCATGCCGCCACCCGCGGATGGCCATCGAGGGTCAAGCCAAGTTGCCTTCCGAGCAGCAGCCAGCTCGCCGTGGCAACGTCCACCAGCGAGAAGTCTCCCATCACGTAATCACGGCTCTCCAGGCGCGCATCGAGCGCATCGAGCAACCGGGCGAACTGCGCGCGGTTGTACGCCGCAGCCGCATTGCTACGGTCCTCCGGCTTGTACGAGACCGGCGAATCGAGCCCGTGATACAGGTACTGCATCATGTAGCTGCCGATTTCGGTCATCGCCCACACCGTCCAGCACACGGCGTCGGCCAGCTCCTGCTGCCCCTTGGGCTGAGGCCACAGGCCCTTCGCCGCGCCGTAGCGGTTGCCGAGATAGAGCAGGATCGCACCCGACTCGAAGAGCTTGAGCCCTCCGTCGTCGAGCGAGGGAACCTTGCCGTGGGGGTTGACCGCCAGCATCTCGGGCGTGCGGTGTTCCTGTTTCTTCGCATCGAGCGGCACGTACTGATAGGGCAGCGCGAGTTCTTCCAGCGCCCACGCGATGCGCGTGCCCGAGCTCATCGGCCAGGAGTAAAGCTTGATCGTCATGTATCCCCTTTCTGTCGCGCGCCGGGAGCGCGTCGCGGAACTCGGATCGCAGCGAATCGTCCTCGCGTTCCGTCGTGAGACATCGAATCGCTGGGCATGACACGGCATCCGCTGCGAGGATGGCGGCGAGTCGAAGACGAAGCTCAGGAGGCCTCACGGACCCATTTTGAAGCATGTATATGATCCGGTGCCCCTGTACCCGGGTGGGTTCGATGGAGTGCCCTGACTATGGAACGACGCAGTGCGTTGGCCGTGACCCTGGTCGTCCTCGCCGCTCCGGGCACCTCCATCGCGCAGTCCACAAGACGGGCCTATCGCATCGCGTTGCTGGACGAAGTCAGCGCGGCCGGATTCAAGGAAACCTGGGCGGCGTTCCGCGATCGCTTGCGCGAGCTCGGATACGTCGAGGGAAAGAGCATGTTCTTCGAGTCGCGCCATGCGGATGGCTCGGTCGAGCGTCTGCCGGCACTTGCAGCCGAGCTGACTGCCTTGAAGCCGGATCTGATCGCGTGCGCCGGCACGCCCCCGACGCGTGCAGCCGTTCGCGCGACAACGGTCATCCCCATCGTCTTCCTCTCCGCCGGAGACCCGGTCGCCGCTGGCCTGGTTGCGACCCTTTCGCACCCGGGCCGCAACGTCACAGGGGTCTCGAGTCTGACCACCGAGACCGGCCAGAAGACACTAGAAATCCTGCTTGAACTGGCGCCGGGTGTGCAGCGGATCGCCTATCTCGCGGACCCTGGGAACCAGCTCTCCGCAGCCATCTACTTCCGCGTCGAGGAGCAGGCACGCAAGCTGCGGCGCTCGATCCAGATGCTGGATGCTTCGACCCGCGACACGCTAGGCGCTGCTTTCGAGACGATCCGCCGCGAGCAGTCTCAGGCTCTTCTCGTCGGCTCGTCCGGCACGGTGGTCGAGTTGCGCGACGAGATTGTGCAATTCGCGGAACGACAGAGGCTTCCGGCCGTCTATGGTCGGCTGGACTACGCACCCAACGGCTTGCTGGCCTTCGGCACCGACAGAGCAGCAGCCGCAAGCCGTGCGGCCGACCTGGTGCACCGGATCTTTCAGGGCGCCAAGCCGGCAGACTTGCCTGTCGAGCAGAGCGGATTGCTTCGCATGGTGCTCAACATGAAGGCCGCGCGGACGATCGGCATCCAGATTCCTGATTCGATCCGCCTCCGCGCAGACACGCTCATCCAGTGAACAGCTCATGACGAGATCGATGACCAAGCCCTCCAGTGTTGCGGCAACGTTTGACGCCGGCTCCTGGCCCACCGCACTGCCGCTCGTGGCCATCCTTCGCGGCGTCGAGCCGCACGAAGCCGCCGCGCACGCCGATCTCCTGCTGGAGGCCGGCTTCGATTGCATCGAGGTACCCACCAATTCGCCGGGCTGGGCCGACAGCGTGCGGGCGATCGGCGCGGTCGCGGCCGGGCGCGCGCTGGTCGGCGCCGGCACGGTGCTCTACGCCGCCCACCTCGACATGCTTATTGCCGCCGGCGGCCGGATGGCCGTCTCGCCCCACACCGACGCAGCCCTCATCAAGGACGCGGCCGGCCGCGGCTTGTTCGTGCTGCCCGGCGCCATGACCGTCAGCGAAGTGTTCTCCGCCCATCGAGCCGGCGCGCACGCCGTCAAGCTCTTTCCGGCAGCGCAACTGGGCACGGGCTATGTCAAGGCGCTGCGTGCCGTGCTGCCCTCGGACCTTTCGCTGCTCGCAGTGGGTGGCGTGACTCCCGACAACCTGGTCGACTTCCTGCGCGCCGGTTGCGTCGGGGCGGGCCTGGGCGGCGACCTCTACCGTCCCGGTCAGTCCGCCCGCGAGACGGCGGCACGGGCACGGGATTTTGTCGCCGCGTGGCACGCGGCCCAACCGGCCTGACCGTCCGCTCGCGCGGAAACGTCGCCGAATGCTGACCTCGAACCCCGCTCCCGGGCCGCCGGACGCAGCCGTTCTGATCGCGCTCGACTGGGGCAGTACTTCGCTGCGGGCGTTCCTCATGGATGCAGCGGGCGGCGTCATTGCCGACCGCACCAGCGAGGACGGCGCCTCGCGCCTTCCGGGAGGACCCGCCGAGTTCGAAAAGGCGCTGCGAAGGCTGGCCGGCGATTGGCTGCAGGCTCAGCCTCGCGCGCAGCTGCTGGCCTGCGGCATGGTGGGCAGCCAGCATGGTTGGCGCGAGGCGCCTTATGCCGGCTGCCCCGTGGCGGTGGACGCGCTCGATCGCCATTCGATAGTGGCCGACGGAACCGATGGCTTGCAGGTACGGATCATTCCCGGCGTGTGCTTCACGGCGGACCGCCATGACGCCGACGTCATGCGCGGCGAGGAAACACAGATCGCCGGGTTCCTGTGGGCGCACCCTGCGTTGGCCGCACGCTGTCGCGTGGTGTTGCCAGGCACCCATTCCAAGTGGGTGGAGGTTCGTGACGGATGCATCGTGTCCTTTCGCACGTGCATGACAGGCGAACTGTTCTCGCTGTTGCGAGAGCGTTCCGTGTTGGGGCGGCTGATGCCGCCGGCCACTGACTTCCATGCCGACGCCTTCGACGAAGCGCTGCAGCGCGCACGCGATGACGCAGGCCTGGGACTTTCCTGGGATCTGTTTTCGGTCCGGGCACGCGCCCTGATGCACCAGCTTGAACCGGCAGCACTTCCCGACTACCTTTCCGGCTTGCTGGTAGGGCACGAGGTGGCCAGCGCGCTTCGGACCATGCCTCGAGACGAACCGCTGGCCTTGGTCGGGGACCCCGCCCTGTGCGATCGATACGGGCGGGCGTTGCAGGTTCTGGGTCACCCAGCCACCGTCGTCGCCAGGAACACGGCGCCGCAAGGCTTGTGGCGTCTTGGTTGCCATGCACGGCAAGTCATGACGTCGTAGCGAATGTCCTGCCAGGCAAGCGGACCGGCGGTCCGAGGCGCTGCGGTCGGCCGATTACGCGACGCGTGAGCGGCCCTGGATCAGCTTGTCGACTCGAGCGCTTAGAGAGAGCTGGGCCCGACGCAAGAGAGGTGTTATCCGTGAAGCGGGTCAGCATGTGCCTCGCTTCGCACCAACTCAAACGCTGCTTCGACTTCGCCCTGCTATCGTCGCGCGCCGTGACCGCCCCCAGGCATTCCCCGACCGCGACGCGCCTGTGGCAGCACCGCGACTACATGCTCCTGTGGAGCGGGCAAGTCGTCTCCACGCTGGGGTCCAGCGCCACTTCCCTCATCTACCCGTTACTGATTCTCGCGCTCACGGAGTCACCTGGCGCTGCGGGCGTGGCGTCGGCATTGCGGGCCCTGCCCTACCTTCTGTTCAGCCTGCCGGTGGGGGCGCTGATCGATCGCTGGGACAGAAGACGCGTCATGATCGTCTGCGACCTGTTGCGAGCCCTGGTTGTGCTGACAGTGCCGTTGGCAGTGTGGTTCGACGTCCTGTCCTTGGCGCAGATCTATGCGGTTGCATTTGCCGAGGGCAGCTTGTTCGTCTTCTTCAACATAGCGGAAGTGGCAGCCTTGTCGCGCATCGTCCCCGCGGTCGATTTGCCGCGCGCCGCGGCGCAAAACGAAGCGTCTTTCGGTGCGGCGCAAATCGTCGGCCCGTCGCTCGGCACAGTGCTCTTTCAAACCCTGGGCCACGCCGCGCCGTTCGCGGCAGATACGGTTTCGTATCTGGTATCGGCGCTGTCGCTGTCCAAGATCAAGACCGATCTTCGGGCGCCACCCAAGGTGGGTGCGCGCCACCTACGCACCGAGATTGCCGAAGGTCTGCGGTGGCTCTGGCAGCAGCCGTTGATCCGCTACATGGCGGTGCTGACGGGGGGCATGAACTTCATCTACGCCGCTACGCCGCTGCTGTTGATCGTCCTGGCCAAGCAGATGGGTGCGAGTGAGATCGACATCGGGCTCGTGTTCAGCATCGGTGGCATCAGCGGCGTGGTCGGTGCGCTCATCGGCGGACGCATTCAACGGCGCTTTGGCTTTGGCCAGGTCATCATCAGCGTGATATGGACGCAGGCGCTGTTGTTTCCGCTGTACCTCGTCGTACCGAAGTTCTACTTGCCGGGTGTCGTCTATGCGCTGACTTACACCTTGGCCCCGGTCTACAACGTCGTCCAGTTCAGCTACCGGCTGGCACTGATTCCGGACGCCTTGCAGGGGCGCGTCAACAGCAGCTTTCGCCTGCTTGCCTTTGGCTTCAATCCTCTCGGCGCCGCGCTGTGCGGACTGCTTCTGGAGCACACCGGCAGCACGCCCACGCTGTTGTTCTTCGCAGTAGGCTATCTGGCGATGGCCCTGGTCACGCAGTTGAACCCGCAGGTACGCAACGCTCAGCGTTTGAGCTAGTCCCGGACGGCAGCTTCGGAAACGAAGTGGACGACGCCTTGGAGATGGCCGAACCGTCAGAGAGTCTGACGAGGCGGAAATGGGTGCGTCGGCCTCACGCCCTCGGCCACGTGCTGCCATTCGAGCAACAGTTGCCTGGTCAAGCGTAAAGAGTTGCATTCCACCGATGACAAGTTGATGATCTAGGGATCCACAACGGCGAGGATGAGACTCTTTCAGCCCCGAAGAATGGACACTCCTGGCTGCGCATATTCGGCCCCCCGACCGCCGTCGAGGGCAACCCCGGCACGCGCCGCGTTGTATGTGCGGCTTGAGAGCGCTGTCGGTTCAGACTCCAAGCAGTGCTTGAAATGAAAGCAGACGTCGTTCTGTCATGCCTGGTCATCGCGTGGTGTGCATCACCACCGACAGCCGGCGCCCAGACGCCGGCGGTCGGGGCGAATGCGTATTCGTGCGTGGACCCGTCCGATGCCTTGGCTCGCCGCTGGCTTCAAGATGAGCCGTGCACTTGGCCCATGTATCACCTGCCGGCCGCCGTGGTTCCTGGTTTCAACGAACCGATGCCCTTGCCGAAGTACCTGCAGCCTGCGGCGGGCCCGCAGGCGGGACATGCCATGTTCTGGAGGTTCCCCGTACAGCCTATGGGCCCGTACGACGCTCCCAGGCACAGTTTCCGTTGACGTCGGGCAAAGGCCTGAGCAGTACTTGAACTCGGATCGACCGGGGGATCGGAGAGCCGATGCTTCGTGGGCCTGGGTGTCAGGGTCTCGCGCGAGACGGTATCTGCACTCTGACTACGCCGACGAGAAGCGTGAAGCCTGGCGTCCATTGGGCGAACGACTGGATGTCATCCTCTCGGGCGGGAACGTGGTGCCGCTGCAGCGCCCAGAGAAAGGCGACCCACTCATCGAAACCTCGACCCGTTTCGTGGGATAGCGCACGGCCTGCGTCCGCCGGAGTCTTCGTGGCGCTAGCACTGACGCGGCTTCCGGAGGGATTGAGCGAACCTACCCTCACCTACCCCTGAATCGAATCCTGCTTACAAATTGCCGAGAAGCAGTCTTTCGTCTCCTGACGCGCCAGCAGACGGGGCAACAACGCATGTGGCAGCTTGACAGCTTGCCTCGGGTCGCGTCGACACCGTTACGCTCCACCGTAGGTCGGTATCCAGCCGCCGGGCGACGAGAGATCGATGCTGTCGGGATGACGGGATGCCCGGCCGGATAGAAGAACGCGCTCGCCACGGTAGGCCCAGACGCGGAGGTCGGTCCAGAGCGACACGCCCTCGCTCGCGTCCACGCGCGACTTCGGCGCTCTCCGCTGCGCCACGTAAGGATCGGCCTTGTTGAGGAGTCGACGCAGGCGCGTGCGGCCCACCTGCGCAGCCGTGAGGATGCCGTGGCTCGCGAACCCGTGGCACGGCTTGAAGAACCACTGCTCTTTTTCGCGGCCGAGCTCGTCGACGTTCTCGGGCGTCAGCAGACGGGTCTCCGGCACGTGAATGCTCAGCAGGGCTCGCTCGTCGGGTCGAATGCCGAGCTCGATGTCACAGACCGGCCTCGAGAGCGGCTCGAGCAAGCGCTTGTCGCTCCGCGTCGCGTAGGTGAACGGATTGGGCGTCACGGGCAGGCCGCCCTCCGCGTAGGCGGAGCGGAGGGCCGAGAAGGCTTCCCCCTCCCAGAAGAAGTCGGTCGAGCGGTTGATCACGAACGCGACGCGGTCGCCACGGCAGAGCAGTTGTCCACCTTCCCAGGCAGTCTCGGTCGGCGTGCCAGTCTCGGCTCGCCATCCGGCTCGGCGACACAGATCGCGAAGAAGCAGGTGCTCGTGTCTGAACTTGCCCTCTCTCAAGGACTCCGCGTCGTCGAGGATCAGCACGAGATCCGGCGATGGCCCCTCGGAGAAGGCCTGAGCTTCCGTTCGGATCATGCCGAGCACGCGCTGGCCGAAGGCCGCAACGGACGGCGGTGCCTCGAGCGCGCAACGCTCGCCGATCCCGGAGAGCTCGTAGTGGAGGCGATTGAGGATCGCCGCGAACATCATCCCCGAGCCGTTGTCGTTGCACTCGATAAGCTGGAAGCTATCGGGACGCTCCGGCGGCAGATGGAAATCCCATGCGCTGAAGAAGCAGACCTCCGAGCGCCGCTGCCGGGCGATCGCGGGGCCGTTGGCCGTCATCGCCTCTTGCCAGGCGGGGCGCGTAGTGACGCGATCGAAGACGCCGATGAAGCTCTCGATCGCGGCCAGGAGCGCGCGAGGGACGACCTGAGGCACAAGCGCGACCGAGAAGCGCTCGGGCACATCCCGCATGCCGGCTTCGCGTAGCGCTGTGTGTAAGCGATCTTCGAAGATTGGCATGGCCGGCGGCACGGGTGAAGCGTCGATTTTCATGGCAAGAGGCTGTATTCGCCCGGCACAACGCAACAAGATTGACATCGCGCAATGCCACGGGCTTCGTTTCCACTGGGGGCACCGGTGGTGCTGCCGCGGCCACCCGCGCGAGCGCGCGCCGGTCGCCGACACCTTGACGAAGGTCACATCCGCCGGGGCCACCGGCGCGCAGCATCGCAATGTCGGCGGGCGATGCACGCCCCGGGAAGTGCCGGGGCAGCCGAGCCACCAAGGGAGACAACGACCATGAAACCGCTGAGTGGACTCGACGGCAGCTTCTTGCATCTGGAGACACCCGAAACGCCGATGCACGTCGGCCAGTTGAGCCTGTTCGACCTTCCGAACGGCTACCGCGGCGACTTCGTCGCCGACATCAGGAAGCTGATCGGGCGCCGGATGCACCTGGCGCCGGTGTTCCAGAGCAAGCTGGCCCCGATGCCGCTGCAGTTCGCCAACCCGGTCTGGATCCACGACGACGCGGTCGACCTCGACTACCACATCCAGCGTTTCACACTGCCGCCGCCGGGCACGCAGGTGCGGTTCGAGGACCTGGCCGGACGGCTGCACTCCGAACTGCTCGACCGCAACCGGCCGCTTTGGCGCCTGTACATCATCGACGGCCTGCAGAGCGGCCAGGTCGGTTACTACTTCAAGGTCCACCACGCGGTGCTCGACGGCCAGGCCGGTGTCGTGCTGGTCCAGGCGCTGTTCGACCTGACGCCGAAGCCGCGCGTGGTGCCGCGGCCCGGCGCCGAGCCGGCCGAGCACCCCGGGATGGGCGAGCTCGCCGCCGCCGCACTGAAGCACGACGCCGGCCAGTACATCAAGTTGGTGCGCCACCTGCCCGACGTCGTCAAGACGCTCGCCGGGATGTTCGCGACCGACGCGTTGCCAGGCAAGGGCCGGCTCAGCCAGAACTTCGGCGTCGGTCCGCGCACCCCGCTGAACGTGCCGATCGTCGGCGAGCGCGGCTTCGCCGCGCTGTCGCTGCCGCTCGACGCGCTGAAGCAGATCGCCGCGGTCCACGAAGCCAAGCTCAACGACGTCGTGCTCGGGCTGTGCAGCGGCCTGATGCGCCGCTACCTCGCGCGCCACGGCGGCGTGCCGAAGAAGCCGCTGATCGCGGCCATGCCGATCTCGCTGCGTCAGCCCGGCAATTCCGAGTACACGACGCAAGCGACGATGAGCTTGGTGAACCTGCACACGAATCTGGCCGACCCCGTCCGGCGGCTGCTCGCGATCCGCGACGGAGCCGACGCCATCAAGGCACTGGCGCGGCGAGCCAAGGGCATCATGCCGACCGACTTTCCGTCGATCGGCGCACCCTGGCTGATGCACGGCCTGGCCTCGTTGTACGGGCGGACGGGGCTGGCCGGGGCGTTCCCGCCGATTGCCAACCTCGTGATCTCCAACGTGCCGGGTCCGCAGGTGCCGCTGTACGCGGCCGGAGCCCGGATGGCGACCTACTGGCCGATGTCGGTGCCCGAGCACGGCCTCGGTCTGAACGTCACCGTGATGAGCTACGCTGGCGCAATGGGCTTCGGCTTCACCACCGCGCGCAACGCGGTGCCCGACGCGCACGAACTGACGGAGGCGCTGGCCGAGGCCTTCGACGAACTGGTCGCGAAGTCGCGTCCGCGCAAGACGCGCGTCCCGGCGCCCGCGCCGGCCGCGCGACACGCGGCAGCAAGGAGAACGTGATGAACGACACCGCCCGCCCGATGAGCCGCGTCGACACCGCGTGGCTGCGGATGGACACCGACGTCAACCTGATGATGATCGTCGGCGTCTGGCTGCTGCAGCCGGCAGTGCGCTACCAGGACCTCTGCGACCGCGTCAGCGAGCGGTTGCTGAAGTACGACCGCTTCCGCCAGAAGGTCGTGCAGGGCGCGCTCGGTTCAGAGTGGGTCGACGACGAGTACTTCGACGTCCAACGCCACGTGACGATCGAGAAGCTGCAGCGCCGGCGCGGGCAGAGCGAGCGCGACGCGCTGAAGCAGCGGATGGGCGAACTCGCGTCGACGCCGCTGGACCATGCCCACCCGCTGTGGCAGTTCCACTTCGTCGAGCACTACGAAGGCGGCAGCGCGTCGATCTGCCGGATCCACCACTGCGTCGCCGACGGCATCGCGCTGACCTCGGTGATGATGTCGATCACCGACGACATCGGCCTGCCGCCCGAGATCGGCCGGGCGAGCACCGACCCGGAGCAGTGGCACCAGGGCGACTGGGTGGCCGACGAGCTGCTGAAGCCGGTCACCGGTGCCGCGGTGAAGGTCATCGACCTTTCAGGCGACGGGCTCGCGAAGTCGCTGCAGGCGCTCGGGCACCCGCGCCAGTCGGCCGACAAGCTGCTCGAGTTGCTGGGCAACGGCTGCCAGCTGGTCAGCGACGCGACGGCGCTGGCGCTGATGCCGAACGACTCGCCGACGCCGTTGAAGGGGCACGGCAGCGGGCGCAAGATCGTCGACTGGTGCGAGCCGCTGCCGCTGGAGGAAGTCAAGGCGGTCGGCAAGGCGCTCGGCGCCTCGGTCAACGACGTGCTGCTGACCTGCGTCGCCGGCGCGATCGGCCGTTACCTGCGCGACGTCGGTGACGATCCAGCCGGCAAGGACATCCGGGCGATGGTGCCGGTCAACCTGCGCCCCCTGGAGCAGGCCTGGCAGCTCGGCAATCGCTTCGGCCTGGCACCGCTGCTGGTGCCGGTGGGCATCGACAACCCGATCGAGCGGCTGCAAATCGTCCGCTCGCGGATGACCGCGCACAAGCTCGGCTTCCAGCCGCTGCTGGCCTACGGGATCCTGAACGTCTCCGGGTTACTGAACACCTGGGCCCAGCAGGCCGTTTCGAGCCTGTTCCTCGACAAGACGACCGCGGTGATGACCAACGTCCCTGGCCCGCCCGTTCCGTTGCGGCTGTGCGGCTCGACGGTGCGGCAGAACATCGCCTGGGTGCCGTCGTCCGGCGACGTCGGCGTCGGCGTCAGCATCATCTCGTACGCCGGGGGCGTGCAGTTCGGACTGATCACCGACGCCAGGCTGTGCCCCGAGCCCGGCCGCATCATCGACCGCTTCGCCGAGGAGTTCGAGCAACTGCTGCTGCTCGCGCTGATGCTGCCTTGGGGCCGCGAAGAGGCACCCCCGCGCCCGACGGGCGCGCTCGGGCCGCAGGCGGGGTTCTCGGTGGCAACCGACGGCAGGCATCCGTTGGGATGAACGGCATTCATCTTCGCCGAGGTTGAGCACGCGTAGAGTTCTGAAACTGCGGCGCCAAGCCAAGACACGCGGTAAACAGGCACGCTGCCATTCACCGGAACCTCTCGGCTTGTTCGGTGCAAGCACCTCGCGCGGCGACGCTGCTGGCGTTAGGGCTTCGCCGGCAAGTCCAGCGCGCGTTGCTCGAGCTTGCGCTGGTGCGGCACGGCATGCGCCAGCTCCGTCAGTTCCTCTGCCAGGAATCGGGTGACGTCGTCGGCCGTCAGCACGCCCAGCAGATGATTGTGGTCGTCGACTACCGGCAAGCGCCGAACGCCCTTGCTGCGCATGTGCCAGATTCCGTCATACACGCCCTCCCGCCCGACCGCGGTGACGAGCTCCTCGGTGATCAGATCGCCGGCCCGCACGAGTTTGGGGTCGACGTCCTTGGCCATGATCCTGACGATCATGTCGCGATCGGTCACGATTCCAACCGGCGTCGAGCCGCCCGCGTCCACATCGACCACGATCACGTCGCCGACATGACGGTCCCGCATCAGCTGCGCCAGCTCCAGGGCGCTGGTCTCGCGTCGGCAAGTCACCACCGCACGCGTGCATAGGTCAGCGATCCGCATTTCGATCTCCTTTGACGACGAGGCCTACGCGGCGTCCTCCAGCGTCGTGCTGTACCTGCCCGCGCATGCCGCGCCGTTCAGGCGGGCGCGTCGCAGCAAGGCCTCCTGGCTTCGACGTGCATTCGCGGCCAGACCGTTCCAGGCCTGCAGGGACGGCTCCTGCAGCGCACGGCCGTAAGAGAAGCTCAGCAACCAGGGCTGCACGCCGGTGCGGTTGATGGCGTCGAGATTCGCGGTCGCTTCGACAGGCGTCTGCCCTCCGGACAGGAAGTTGATGCTCGGCACGGCGGCGGGCACGGCTCGACGCAGAACGCGGACCGTTTCTGCGGCGACCTGGGCCGGCGTCGCCTGCCGGCCGTGATCCTTGCCGGGGACCACCATGCTCGGCTTCAGAAGCATGAGCTCGAGCGCCACGCGGTGTCGGTGCAGGGCGTGGAAGACCTCGTGCAGCACGGCCTCGGTGACCTCCGCGCAGCGCGCCAGGCTGTGGTCGCCGTCGATCAGAACCTCGGGTTCGACGATCGGGACCACGCCTCGTTCCTGGCAGATCGCGGCGTAGCGCGCCAGCGCCTGCGCGTTCGCCTCGACCGCCAGTCGGCTCGGCAGGGTCCCGGAGACGTTGTAGACGGCTCGCCACTTCGCGAAGCGGGCGCCTTGCTCCTTGTAGCCGTCCAGGCGCTTCGCCAGACCGTCCAGGCCTTGCGTGATCTCGTCGCCCGGCGCCAGCGCGAGCGGTATCTTGCCGGCATCGACCTTGATGCCGGGGACGATTCCCTGGCGAGCCGCCAGCTGCGGCAGTGGCGTGCCGTCGACGGCCCGCTGGCCGAGTGTCTCCTCATACAGGATGACGCCGCTGATGAACTCGCCGAGCCCTGGCGCACCGAGGATCAGCTCGCGATAGGCGCGCCGGTTCTCTTCGGTCGACTCGACGCCGATGGCCTTGAAGCGCTTGGCGATCGTCGGGCCGCTCTCGTCGGCAGCGAGGATGCCCTTGCCTTGCCTGACCAGCGCATCGCACGTGACCTGCAATTCGTTCCTGCCGCCCATGGTATTTCTCCCTCGCAAGGGCCACAACGGCCTCCCTTCGTCAGCAGGGCGCCTGTGCCGGCTGACGTCGATCTGACCATGCCGATGCAGTGTCCACCTCACTGCTCACGGTTCCTTGACGCTTGTCAAGCGAACGCGTCCTTCACACCCTAAGCTGGCGCGAGGTTTCGCTCAGAAGACCTTCTTGCCGGAAGGAGATTCCATGCCCTCTCCGGCGCACGGCCCGGACGGCGAACCATCCGGCTGGCACGGTCAGCAAGGGCAGCAGCCCCAGGGTGTGAATCCGCCGAGCCGCCAGCATGCGAACGGAGTGGAGGCGAGAACGACGAGGCTGGTGAATTCAAAGCGCTCCAGCCGATGCCCCGGCGCACTGCACCGGTCCGCCAGCCTTTGCTCCCATCCCAGACGCGGTCACGGATGTCGTCGATGATCAGCACGCACGTGACGAGAGCTCCGGTCGGGAGGCCGATCCATACGCGACCGACCTCACTTTCACTTCGCGAACTGTGGCGGCATGTCTGGTGCCGACCAACGCAACGGCAGCGCCCCGGGTCGCAGGCAGCCTTCCAGCACGTCCAGGTGCAGCAGGCGCTGTGCTCCCGGCGAGGCATCGAGAGCTGGTCCTTCAAGTTCTATGGACGCCTCGGCCACCAAGTGCAACAGGGTGCCGTTGTCGAAGTCCACCACCAGCAATCCAGCCTTCGGCCATGCCGTCAGATTACCCAAGGTGTTGAAGAAGAAGTTTCCAACGTAGTCGGGCATCGTCAGGCGCAGCCCACGCGTGCCAGTTGCAACCCTGACGAAACCTGGCCGGCCGCCACGGTGCGAGACGTCAACCCCGTCGGCGCGCTCTACGCCCGTCTGTGGGGCATTGGCCGATGCGATGAAGAGCGTGTCTGCGTGGCGCAGCAAGGCGACCGCTCTCATGTTCAGCAGGGGCCCGAGCCGCTGCGTGGGCGCCGCGCCAGTCGGAGCCCGCGGCTCGGATCGGCGCGCGTGGATGTACTTGGGGCAATTGCCGAAGCTCTGCAGCACCTGCACTTCGAAACTGTCGTCGCGCAGCGTGCGCACCCGACCGTTGGCCCGATTGCGCCGGCGCGTGTGCGGCTCCAATCCCAACAACCCGACCGCCGCGCCTTCGACGAGCCAAGGCGCCACCGGGTCGTCGTCTGCAAGCCTCGCCCGCACGGAAAGCACGCGTGCGTCGGGGCTGGTGACGAATCCGGCCGGGCCATGCAGCATGGTCGCCCACGGCCGGCCTTGGTCATCCTGGGCCGCCAGCAGCACGGTGGGCAGCCTGCCGAACAGTTCACGGTGCTGATCGGGCATGTGGTCGCGAATCACTGAGCGGCCGATGGCCTCGAGCCGTTCACGCGTACCGGTGCGCGCCTGTAAGGCCTGCTCGCCCGCATGGAAGGCTGATGCGTCCACTCAAGCCGCCGCGGGCAAGGCTGAACGCTGCATGCCAACGAATCCGGGCAGGGCTTCGACGCGCTGCAGCCAGGCGCGAAGCTGCGGCCAGGGTTCGAGTGAGATACCACCTTCGGGCGCGTGTGCGGTGTAGGTGTACATCGCGATATCGGCGATGGTGGCGTGATCTGTCGCCAGCCAGGTTCGTCCGGACAAGTGGCCTTCCATCACACCGAAGAGTTGGCGCGCAATAACCGCGGATTGCGGGTTCTGCGGCCGCTGGAAGAGATTGGCAACCCGTGCCGCAGCCGGTCCCGAGGCCAGTGGCCCGGCGGCCACGCTCAGCCAGCGCTGCACCGCCGCCTGTGCACGCCCGTCTGCTGGCCACCAGTGCCGGCGTTCATCGTAGGTTGAGGCCAGATAAACCAGGATGGCGTTGCTGTCGGCAAGCGTAACGGTGCCGTCCTCAATCACAGGGACCTGGCCGAATGGGTTGAGGGCGAGGAAGGCTGGCGCCTTGTGTTCTCCGGCCGCCAGATCCACGTCGATCAACTCGCAGGGCAACTTGAGCAGCGACAGCATCAATTGCACGCGGTGGGCATGTCCCGAAAGGGCATAGCGATACAGGCGGATCGGGTTCGGCATGGCAGCTCCTCGGTCATCGAAGCACGCAGACTATGGCGTGCGCGCCGCGAAATGAAGCCGTGTCAAATGCAGTTGAGAATTGCATCCGGAGAAAGAGTTCCCATGGACCACCTACAACGCCTGCGCACCTTCGTGGCCGTGGCCGAGAGCGGCAGCTTTACGCGTGGCGCGCGCTCGCGCGACATTTCCGCCCCTGCAGCTACGCGGGCGATTGCCTCGCTCGAACGGCACCTGGGCGCGCTGCTGCTGCAGCGGACAACGCGTAGCTTGCGGCTGACCGAACAGGGCGAGGTCTTCCTCGCCGACTGCCGCCGCATCATTGCCGAGCTGGAGGCCGCGGAGGCCGCGGTGACGGGAGCTCGCCACGAACCACGGGGCACGCTGTCGATCACGACGCCGGCATTGTTCGGCAGTCGTCACATCGCACCGCTGCTGTTCGAGTTCCTCGACCGACACGCCCCGTTACAGGCGCGGGCGCTGTTCACCAATCGCCTGGTTCATCTGATCGACGAAGGCTTCGACGTGGCGGTTCGCATCGCCGTGCTGCCCGACTCCGGCATGACGGCCGTGCCGGTGGGCCGGATCCGTTCCGTCGTCGTGGCATCACCAGAGTATCTGCGGCGTCACGGAATGCCGCGCGAGCCCGCGGACCTCAAGCAGCACCGCGCGATCGGCTTCACGATCGAAGGCCAGGACCGCAGCGGCTGGAGCTTCGGGCGGTCTCGTGCGACCGTGGCGCCGCAGGAGCGTCTGGTCGTCAATGCCAACGACGTGAAGGTTGCCGCTGCGGTCGCGGGGCAAGGGCTTGCCCGCGCGCTGGCCTACCAGGTGACCGACGAGGTGCGCGACGGCCGCCTCTGCGTGGTGCTCGACGAGTATGAGCCGCCACCGGTTCCGGTTCATCTCGTCTACCCAGCCGGTCGTGGGGCAGCTGCCAAGGTCCGCGAGTTCGTGCCCTTCGCCGCTGAGCGCCTGCGAGCGCTCCCGGTTCTGCAGGGGCTCGGACTCGAAGCGCCACGACGGCGGCGGCGTTGAACCTGCCGTTCGCGTTGGCCCGCCAACCAGCCGACGTTCGCGTCGAAACGCCGCCAGTAGTCCTTCGCTGGTGGTATGTGCGCCGCCAGTGCTTGGATCATTTGGCACCTCGCTGCGCTTCAAGCCGTAGCGCCGCCGTCGACCGGGAACACGCCCCCCGTCAGGTATGAGGCATCAGGCGAGCACAGGAACACCGCCATCGCCGCCACCTCCTGCGCTGAGCCGTAGCGCGCCATGGGGATACGGCCGATCATTCGCTCACGGAACACCTGCGGGCTGCCGGGGCTAAAGCCTTGTTCCAGCAACTGGCCCATGGGCGTGTCGATCGGCGCAGGACAGATCGCGTTGACCCGCACGCCCCGCGGTGCGAGTTCGGCTGCGGCGCTGCGCGTCATACCGACGACCGCGTGCTTGCTGACGGAGTAGGCCAGGAGACCGGGACTGGCCGCAGCCCCGCGATCGAAGCCGTGTTGACGATCGACCCGCCGCCGCGGCTGATGAGCACAGGGGCCACGAGCTTCATGCCCATCCAAGTTGCCTTGACGTTGACGGCCATCACGCGATCGAACAATTCGTCCGGACACTCGGTGAACGGGCCGACCTGTCCCAGGATACCGGCGTTGTTGAAGAAGAAGTCGATGCCGCCGAAGGCAGCGACGGCCGCTTGGACGTAGTGCTCGACGTCGGCGCGGGATGTGACGTCAGCTGCCACCGCGAGCGCCTGGGCGCCGGACGCCACTAGGTTGTCGGCAGCCTGCTCGACTGCCGTGCCCGCCAAGTCGACCAGGACGACGCTTGCGCCTTCGGTGGCGAGCCGTTGCGATATGGCCAGCCCGATGCCGCTCGCAGCGCCGGTGACCACAGCGACCTTGCCGGAAGATCTCGTTGGCATGGAACGGCTCCCTTGGGCGTGGAATGAGGCGGCGAGATCGGGATAGCGCGTCTGACGCGTCGCTGGTTGCCCGTGTGGCCGGACAACTCTTCACCGAAAAGGCACTAGTGCGGCCAAGCTTTGTTGGCTCCACGGCACCGATATGGTCTACCTGGATAAAGCGGGTCTATCGATAGGCCAACGTACCGTCGTTTAAGTCTGCGACCGGAATTTCGATCCAAACCAGACACTTGTTCAGCTTATATCCGCTCCTGGCGTTCGCGCCGTTGAGGAGGCTTCTATGCTTTCGTGATGGCGTCTGCGACGACTTCTTTCAGATCGCCAACAGTCTTTTGCAGCTTGCCTTCCGCCTGCTTCTTGAGCCCCTTGGCCTGCTGCTCCTTGTTCCCCACCAGCTTCCCGGCTTCTTCTTGGATCTTGCCGCCGAGGTCTTTGAGTTCGCCTTTAACCTGATCCTTGTTTGGGACAACTGCCATGATCATTCCTTAACGGTTAGTTGAAACGTCGTTCTGCGAACCGGCCGGTTCGCGCTCGCGACTCGTTCAGCAACAGAGTATCCGCAGTGCTCGCGGTCGTCTTGCTCTAGCGCAAGGCAACACCTTCATATTGGTAGGCCACCGGGCTTTATGCTCTCGCGTCGACGCTTGCTTGACGGAGTCCGCCTGAAGCGAAAGTGCGATCGGTGCGCTCGCCCGTCAACGCCGATGCAATGCCATCATTCCGGGACCTCCCGCAGCAGTCGTTCACCTCGCCCGGCGCGCGCGGCGACGGATGCACCTGTATCGAGCTGCGAGAGCTCGTGCGACAAGCGTTGGGACTCCTCCTGGTGGTCTGGAGCGAGCAGTTGCGGCGCTGTCCCGACGTGGGGGAACTGAGGCAGGTGCAGGGTCGCGCAGACGCCGCCGCCCGTCCGGGCTCGTAGCGTGAGGCGGCCATCCGACTGTCGCGCGAAGCCGTCGGCGGCAGCGAGCCCCATGCCCGCCCACGGATCATATGTCTTGGATGTGACGAAGGGCCGCTTGGCGCGCATCATGAATTCGTCTGGCATGCCGTGGCCAGAATCGCAGATCGACAGTGCGACCCCTTTGCTGCCGTCACTGACCGTCTCTGCCGTTGCCGTCAACTGCAGGCGGCCCCCGCTCGGCATCGCGTCGCGACCGTTGACGACCAGGGTCAGGAGTGCTTCTTCCAAGGCGCTCGCGTCCACATAGCACTGCAGGCAGTCATCGCCGATGTCTACGAACAACTCGATACCCACATCAAGCGTACTCCGCAGAGCGTTCGCCAGGTTGGAAAGGAACGAAGTCAGGCCAAGGGCCTCCGGGACGAGGGACTGGCGACCCGCATAGGCCAGCAACTGCCTACTCAGTCGATCGACTCGGCCGAGAGTGGGCGCCCAACGCAGGCGAAAGACATCGCCGCTCCCAACGTGCGCTGCGGTCTCGTCCTCCGGCGGGCGCATCTCGGTCCGACGCAAGTCCGCAAGGACGGCGGTCAATGCTCTGGCGGCGCCAGCGGCGAATTCGCGGTCTCCTGCGACTTGTCGAGGCAATGCGTCCATTCGGCCTTCTGGCTCACGCCCTTCGGAAGATGCTACGAAGGTCGGCCAGGCAGCCTGCCTCGAACATCGCGAGATGAGGGTAGCCGCACGTGGGGTTGCTCGCACAGCGACGCGATCACCGGTGGACACGAAGTCTGGAGTCCGGCGCATCGAGCAACTGACGTTCGAGCACCTGCATCACTCATCCACGTCGGCACTTCGTCCGATACCTGTTAGGTTCGTACAGGCAGGGGTGCCTACCTAAATTTAGGATGCGGCACGATGCCAGTTACTGTCTGTGCGCCAGCGCACACATGGGTGAACTTGCCTTTAGCGGCGTGCAGTGTCGGCCATGAGACGCGTAACTCCGTCGTACGTTCGATTGCCACCTCGACTCAGAGCGCGGTGTGCGACCGCGCCGAGTCTTCCCGGGCGACCTCGCGGTTACCTGCGCTGCGCGACGTTCCTGAAGAATCATGCAGTGGGACTTCTTCCTCGCCGTAACTGCGACATTTCGGATGCTGTTCAAAGCCTACATGCCGCTGGGGTCGTTGGTGACGATGTTCAGATGGGTCGCCGTATCGAGCCCTGGCTCGACCTTGACGCCGCCGTTGTCGCGGCAACTCATCGCGGCCGTGGCTATTTCGGCGCCGTGGTGAATGAAGCAGAAGCGGTTGAACGCCGTCAACTGCAGCAGATAGCCAGGCACGCTTAGGTAGGGCATCGGCATGGCCATGCCGGTCCAGTGGAAATGAACATAGGCACCGGGCTGCGGGATGTCGGGCCGACCGATCAGAAACACCGGGTGGTCGTCCATGGGCTGGCCGACCAGTTTCGCGCTCGATGGCTTTGCGTCGATCTTCCAGCCGGCGACGCAGTCAGCGCCGGCGGCGCTGCAGTTCGTATGCGTAGCCACCGGAAGGTTGTCCTTGGTGACGACGCCTGTGTACTGCACGTAGAGATAGCCGTCCAGGCTACCGTCAGACCCCTGGCGCGTCTGCTGGTGTCCGTCGATCTCATTGCCGAAGACGAAGATGAACGGGGGCTGGTGCTCACGCCAGGGATACATCTCCGCCGCCTGCACCGCCGCAGCGGAAGACAGTCCGAGCGCCGTACCGAACAGAAGCAGCGTTGTCTTGCGCATGATGGATTCCTTCCATGAGATCGGGCAACGATTAAACACCCGGACGCGACGCGACGACACCCCGGAACAAGTACGCGCGAATTCAATCGATGTGGCGGTCTGGATGGTGAGCCGCGGGTTGCTCGTCTACACACCCGCGACGTCGTCGCTTCAGGCGGTTGACGGACTTCACGCCGGGCGCCCGCCGCGCGCGGGGCGCCGCCGAGGCGACGCGACTGCTTGCGCGCGAAGGCCGCCAGGAGGCCTCACGGTGCTGCAAGCCACTTCATCCAGACTGCAAGACGATGCGTTGAGCCAAGCAGCGCATCAATCCGAAGGTAGTTCGGAGTGTGAAGGGAGCCAGGTGTAGGTGATTGCCTCAGGCGGTGACGGGGCTGTCGTACGGCGGTCAGTCACCAATGACATTAGATGGCCGGGTCCGGGTATTGACGACCGTCAGCTATCCGGTCGATCGCTGCGAACGGCAGGTTTCAGGCAAGACGATTGGAAGCGGGAGGGCCCGCAGTCGAGCCCAGAGCCGACCATTAGGGTGTGGCGAAGCGGACATTCAAGGAACGTGCATGCTGAGTCGTCAGAAGCACGACGCGCTCATCGCCGAGAGAATCTTTGAGTTCATCAAGCTGTCAAGGGCGGCCCGCAGAAACAGAGGGCTCTCAGCAGCCGAAACGGCGTCGTGGAGCGTTCAGCTCACTGAATCACCTCGTCGGCGAGCTGCAGCAGCGCCGGCGGGACCGTGATGCCGATCGCTTTGGCAGTCTTCAGATTGATGGCTAACTCGAACTGGGTAGGCTGCTGCACCGGCAAGTCGCCGGGTTTCGCACCCTTGAGTATCTTGTCGACGAAACCCGCGGCAGTGCGCCAATGCCAGGCATAGGAAGAGTTGTAGGACATCAACCCACCGGCGGCGACATAGTCGCGCGCGCCAAAGATGCCCGGCATCCGGTGCGCGATCGACAGCTCGGCGATGCGCGCCCGCTCGCGAATGAACATCGGGTCGCCCAGGACCAGCAACGGAGCGCCCTTGGCGCGCGCCACCGCGGCGTCGAGTTCCCTGACATGGGTGACCTCGATGCGCTCCAGCCGCAGCCTCAGCTCCCGAGCTTGGGCCGACAGCGTGTTGAAGAAGAAGTCATTGGCTGGATTAGCACGGTTCAGCAGCACGCCGATGGTCTTGGCTTGGGGCACTGCCAGTGACAGCAATTCGAGTTGCTTGGCCAGCAGCTCTTCGCCGGCTGCCGTAGTGCCTGTGAGGTTGCCGCCCGGCCGCCTCAGGCTGGCGATGAAGCCCGAGCCCAGCGCATCACCCGCGTTGATCATCACGATGGGAGTCGCAGGAGCGCCATCGCGAGCCGATCGAATCATGGTCGTGCCGCTCGCCAGGATCAGCGCGACCGGCAAGGCCCGCAGTTCGGCCGCCAGTTCACGCCCGCGCGTCGGACTGTCGCCGACGAGGCGCCTTTCGATGATCAGGTTGCGCCCCTCGACCCAGCCTAGCTCGCGCAGGGAACTACGAAGTTCCTCGTAGTACTGAGGGTTTGCGCTGTAGTCGAGGACGCCGATTCGGGCGCGCTTGGCAGCCGGCTGCCCCCAAGCGCGAGGCGCGGCGAGCAGTCCGACGAGCACGCATCTGCGGTCGATCACCGAATCACCTCCTCAGCGCGCATCAGCAGCGACCGTGGATTGTTGCGCCGAGCAATCGACACACGGGGCTGGGACAAGGGTCCCTGCCTTCTCGGCCCCCGGTGGCAGCGGCAAGCAGCGCGCATTCGGTCCTCCCGGGGGCTCATTGAAGCACTTTGCATCGCAAGCCTACAGCCAATCAGTGTCACAAGTGGGCAAGTGCGTGTAAGTCATCAGCGGCTGAGTGCTCCAGCTAACGGAAGGCTGTTGTTGTGGCCGCGGGTATAGAGCGTCGGCTTTGCTCATCGGACCGATGATCGGGAGCTGAGCATCGACGCGGTGGCTCCTGTCCGCGATCCATCGACGGGGGCTTGCCCACCACTAGCCGATCATTCCATCTCAATGCGCTTGGCACCGTCGCGGAATAGCGCTTCACCTTCCGGATCGAAGGGAAAGGTCGTGAAGAATTCAGCCAGGCTGTAGCGCGGCGCCGCCTTGCGGACGGCCGCGGCATGGGCGCGCGCCTGGTCGAGCGAGCCGGCAAGCGCCAGGCTGCAGGCGGCAATCGCGTGAATGTGCGGAAAGGCGTTGGGCCGGGCGGCTGCCTTGACGGCCCACCCGGCAGCTTCCTCGAACCGGCCAAGGCGCACCAGCGCCATGGCGCGCGTGGCGAGCATGCCGAAGAGCATCGGATCAAAAGGGCTAAGGTGACGTGAGACGTCAGACGCGGTGATCGCCGCTTGCGGATCGCCGACGATCGACCGGACGAAAGAGAGGTTGTAGTGGCCCAGCGCGAAGTTCGGGCTCAGGTCGATGGAGCGTTCCAGCTCGCTGACCGACTCGTCGGGGCGGCCTCTCAGCCACAGTGCACGGCCCATCGCCCAGTGCACCGAAGGGTCGCGGTCGTCGGCCATGATGCCCTGCACTGCGGCGTCGTATGCATTGTCGATCTCCGGCTCGCGCTCCTCCCAGTTCTGGAAAGCATCCTGGAAGTGCGTGAAGGAAAGACCGGCGTAGGCACGCGAGAAGGTCGGATCGAGCCGCACCGCGGCCTGGAAGAAATGCCGGGCCATGTCGTTGTCCGGCTTGCGAACCCGATACATGTGCCACAAGCCGCGGTGATACGCCTCCCACGCATCGAGCGAGTTCGGCGGCTTGAGAATGGCGCGGTTGCGCTCGATGGTCTCGATCTCGCTCGCGATGCAGGCGACGATCTGGTTGCCGATCTCGTCGAGGACGAGGAACGCGTCGTCCGCCTTGTGGTGGAAGTGCTCTGCCCAGACGATCCGGGCGCTGCGCGTCTCGGCGAGCTCGACGGTGACGGTGAGGCGCGCGTCCCGCATGCGCACGGATCCGCTGACGACGTAGTCGACGTTAAGAGTGCGGCCGGCGTCTTGCGCACCGATGTGCCGCTCATGCAAGGCGAAGACCGTCCCTTGAGCAATGACGAAGAGGCTGCGCAGCTTCGCGAGCCGCGTGATAATGTCGTGGGCGAGCGCATCGGCAGCGCCACCCCGGGCGAGAGGCTCGGTGGAGCGATCGATGAACGGCATGACGGCGATGGAACCTCGCCGCGGGACGGCTTCCGCGGCTTTGTCGCGGCCTTCGAACGTGGCAGCCGCCGCTGTTCTGCCTGATCGCCACGTATTGCGGATCGAAGCGCCATCGAGGCCTTCGGCTTCGAACAGCTTGACGGTTGCCGCGACGTGCTCCTCCCCCTCGCGAATGCGGCCGTGCCGGGCAAGCGCAGCGAGAAGCGTCTCGTGGACGCGCGGGTCGAATGGCGCGAGCTCGCGCCACTTGTCCAGGTACCGGAGGGTCTCGTCGCCGGAAGCGCTCTTCGCGAGCTGCTCCAGCAGCGCCGTGTGGCAAGCACGGAAGTGCCGGCGCTGGGCCGTGAGCCACCCGCTGAACACGGGGCTGCGGTCGATCTCGAGGCCCTCAAGGAAATCCCCCTCGAACAGCAGCTCGAGGCTTCGCTGAGGCTCTGGGCTCAGCGCCGAGACGCCTTCTTCGACGGCACGTGCGACCTCGATCGCGTCAACGAAGCAATCGGCGAGGTCGAGCCAGATCGTGTCCCCGCCGCTCATGACGCGCTGCCGCCCCTCGGCGTCGACAAGGGCCCTGATCTTGCTGAGGCACCAGCGCAACTCGCCGCGCGGATCGTTCGGCACATCCCACAGCAGCTCGCAAAGGTGGCTGCGCGAAACCGGGCGCGGCGCCAGTGCCAGATAGGCGAGGAGCGCGCGCGTCTTCCTCGACGCGGGCAGCGGGAGGGCAACACCGTCGCGGCGCACATGAAGGCGCCCGAGCATCTGCATCTGCAGGGAAGGGAGGCCGACCATTCGGGTGGACCGATCTGAATCCACGGGGATTTCCACGCTGGCTACCACTCGCGCGACAAAAGATCTTGACTCGAACTGCCCGGAAAGAATGGAGAAGGAGTGATGAACACTACGGTGCGGGTGCAGACCCGAAATCATCTCACTATCGCGCTCGCCGCAGGCGCGGTATTCGCGTTGGGGCTCGGCCTGCGCCAGTCGCAGACGCTCTTCATCAGCTCGCTCAACTCGCATACCGGCGTCGGGTACGCCACGATCAGCCTCGCTTTTGGTATCGCCCAGCTCATGTATGGCGTTGCGCAGCCGGTGGCCGGTGCGGTCGCGGACCGCTGGGGGCCGCGCCGGGTGATGATCGCTGGTGCGGCCCTTCTTGCGTGCGCGAACGTGGCGACGCCGTTCTCCAGCAATGCCATCGTTCTCACGCTGCTGATCGGTGTCGGGGCGGCGGCCGGCGCCGGGGCGCTCGGCCCGGCGATGCTTATCTCGGCAGCCAACTGCTGGATCCCCGCGGCGAAACGCTCGGTGTTCGCGGGCATCATCAACGCCGGCGGTTCGTTCGGCCAGTTCACGCTCATTCCTCTCGCCCAGCTGCTCCTGGGCGTCGCGGGTTGGCAACCTGCTATGGTCATTCTCGGCGTGGCCGGGCTCGCCGCCGTGCCGCTGGTGATGGTGTTCACGACAGGCGCATCGGCGCCCTCGGCCCCGGGCGCCTCCGGTGAGGGCACGCTGGGCGTCGCGTTGCGCGAGGCGGTTCGCGATCGGAGCTTCCTCTTGCTCTGTGCGGGGTTCTTCACCTGCGGATTCCACGTCGCTTTCATTGCGACCCACCTTCCCGGAATGGTGGCGCTGTGCGGGCTTCCCGCCTCGGTCAGCGGCTGGTCGCTGTCCGTCATCGGCCTGTTCAACATCCTGGGGAGCCTTTCGGTCGGCAAGGCCATCCAGATGATCTCCATGAAACACGCGCTTGCCGCGATCTACCTCGCGCGGGCGATGCTGATCCTCGCATTCTTCCTAACCGCAAAGACGTCTCTTGTCTTCTTGCTGTTCGCCGCCGGAATCGGGCTTACGTACCTCTCCACCGTCCCTCCGACCATCGGCCTCGTTGCGAAGCTGCGTGGTGCGCGCTTCCTTGCGACGCTCTCGGGGATGGTCATGCTGTCGCATCAGATCGGCGGATTCCTCGGCGCGTGGCTCGGTGGCAAAGCGTTCGAGGCGAACCGGAACTATGACTGGATGTGGCTGGCGGACATCGCGCTGTGTCTGTTTGCCGCATTCGTTCACTTGCCGATCCGCGAAGCGAGCCCCGTGCATGTGGCCGCGCCCGTCAGACTGATTCAGACAACCTGAGGAGACTGCAAATGCCGGCAGCGAGTATGCGGGAGCCTGAACCCTTCTTTCGCGAGACGGGGACCGGTCCCGGGGTCGTGTGCCTCCATTCGAACGCGAGCACTTCGGGCCAATGGCGCGGCCTAACGGATCTTCTTGCGCTGAAGTTCCGCGTTTTCGCTCCCGATTCTTATGACTCCGGCGAGAGCCCGCAGTGGCCTTCGGATCGCGTCATCCTCCTTCGCGACGAAGTCGCGCTCATCGAGCCGGTGATCCGAAGGGCCGGCCCCCGGTTGGCGCTGGTGGGCCACTCGTACGGAGCCACCGTCGCGCTCATCGCGGCCTTGGCGCATCCGCGCCGCGTGCGCGCCATGGCACTCTACGAGCCGACGCTATTCGCCTTGCTCGACGCAGAGATGCCCGCGCCGAACGCGGCTGACGGAATCCGCGACGTGGTGGCCGACGCGGGTGTCGCCCTCGACTCGGGAAATCAGGACGCCGCCGCCGAGCGGTTCATCGACTACTGGACCGGAACGGGATCCTGGAAGCAGACTCCCGAACAACGCAAGCCGTCAATTGCCGCGTCGGTGAGGAACGTGCGCAGATGGGGGTATGCCCTGTTCACCGAACCCACACCGCTGGCGGCGTTCCGTTCGCTTGATGTCCCCGTGCTCTACATGGTCGGCAAGCGCTCGACACCGTCGGCCCATGGAGTGGCACGGTTGCTCACGGCTGCCCTGCCACGCATTGAGGTGGTCGAGTTCGAGAATCTCGGCCACATGGGCCCAATTACCCATCCCGACGCCGTCAATGAGGTTATCGGCCGATTTCTCGAGCGAAACGAGTAGTCACCATGCAGATCTGATGCCCCTGCCGTTCAAGTGGGTGGATTCGTGAACTCAAGTTGTCGACCAGTGGCGGCAGCTCGGCGCACCCATCCAGGGTTTGCCGAGGAGCGCTAGGGGCGAGGCCGCGAGGCCGAGGAAGCCGGCCACACCCTCGAGGGTATGCAGTCGGGGCTGCCGCGAGCTCGGCACGACGCGCGGCGGTAGCGGCTGATGTCATCGGCGATGCGCCAGATCTGCCTTTCGCTCGACGGGTTGGGCTGAGCCCCGCACCTCGAACGAACGAGCCGTTGCGGCCCGGCTGTCGCCTTTCGGTTCCGGACTTCGATTCAGGGTGCGGGACGTCCAATTCGGACGTCCCATCCGCGACCACCGAGACTTCCATGGCGTCGCCCACCATCGCTCGCGTCGCACCTGAAGCGGATCGACTTCGTAGGAATTCAGCTGGAGAGGCGACTGCGGTTGGCAGGCTGGCAGCGCGAGCTCGAGTTCGTCACGACGGATGCTCGTCGGCCCGAGCATGCCGATGTCGAGCGCCGCGGCCCGGCCTGCCGTCCGATCCAGATCCCACGTGCGGTTCCACGCTGGCGACCACGCCTGTCACCACGCTCGGCTCGTAAGGTTGACGCCCTGGACCACCGATCGGATCCGCGGACGCTCGACAACGACGCAAGGTGACGCGTCGAGCGACGCAACTTCGAGCAGATGTCCTTCGCACCATCCATTCCCTTCCTTCCGGAGATTCTCAACTTGAACTTCCTTCTTCATCGCATGGTGTTTGACTTCGCCGTTCGGCAGATCGCTGCGTGGCGAGGACGCGCCGAGCGGCACACCCGATCCAACGAATCCGCACCTCACGAGCTGCATGACGCCGCGCTCGAACCTGCAGACGTGTACCGCCTGCTCAAGCCGTTCCGCAACACCTGACGAACCCTGCTCGCCCGGCCCTTCGTTCATTCAACCCTGTCCAGGAGAACCTTCATGACCATTGCGACTTCTATCCCCACGTCCCCCGCCTCTGCCCCTCAGAGGGCGCAACCCGACTTCGCGGCCATCAAGACGAAGCAGCAGGCCACATGGGCTAGCGGCAACTTCGCCGTAATCGGAACCACACTGCAAATCGTCGGCGAGACGCTGGCCGAAGCGGTTGACGTTTGTGCGGGCGAGCGCGTGCTCGACATCGCAGCCGGCAACGGCAACGCCACGCTCGCAGCTGCGCGGCGCTTCGCGCAAGTGACCTCGACCGACTACGTGCCCGCGCTTCTCGACCAGGGCGCCGCGCGCGCGAAGGCAGAGGGGCTGGCCGTCGTGTTCCAGACAGCGGACGCCGAGGCGCTGCCGTTCGCCGATGCGAGCTTCGATGTCGCCCTGTCGACCTTCGGCGCGATGTTCACGCCACAGCATGCGCGCACGGCCGGGGAGATGCTGCGCGCGGTGCGCACTGGCGGTCGGATCGGACTCGCCAACTGGACGCCGGAAGGCTTCATCGGCCAGCTGTTCAAAGTCATCGGTGCTCACCTGCCGCCGCCGGCAGGTCTCCAGTCGCCGGCGCTGTGGGGCACAGAGCCGCACCTCGTTGAACTGTTCGGCCCGCAAGCGGCCTCGATCCGCTGCGAGCGCCGCAAGTTCAACTTCCGCTACAACTCCGCTGCGCACTGGCTCGAGGTCTTCCGTACCTATTACGGGCCGACGCACAAGGCATTCGCCGCGCTGGACGCCGCAGGCCAGGAGGCGCTGGCGGCCGACATCACCGCGCTTCTGGACCGGATGAACATCGCCGGTGCGAAGTCGCTCGTCGTGCCGGGCGAGTACCTCGAAGTCGTCATCGTCAAGCGCTAGGACGCAGCCCAGCGGACCGATCACGCATCCGGACACGGTCAATACAACGATCGACTCCGGTGCGGCTCGTCCGTGATCCGACCAAGTGTGCAATCAACCATCACAGAACTGGAGCGCATCCGTGCCTAAGCGATCGATCGTCTTCATGTATGGAATCGCCTCGTACGGCGTGGCCATGTGTGCTCTCGTCTACGCCATGGGCTTCGTGGCCAACGTCTACGTGCCGCGTTCCATCGACTCGCCCGCAGCCCACGATCTGACGACCGCGCTGGTCGTGGATGCCGCACTGCTGCTTGCCTTCGCCGTTCAGCACAGCGTCATGGCCCGCGTGCGGTTCAAGGCCTGGCTCACTCGGTGGATCCCGGAGGCCGCCGAGCGCAGCACCTTCGTGCTGGCCTCGGCGTTCGCGCTGATCGCTATGTTCGCGTTCTGGCAGCCCCTTGGCGGCTTGCTGTGGCGGGTCGTTGACCCGCGTTTGGCGTGGCTTCTGATCGGGGTGAGCGCATGCGGGTGGCTGCTCGTGCTCCTGTCGACGTTCATGATCGACCATTTCGACCTGTTCGGCCTGCGTCAGGTCTGGAACTACCTTCGGGGCAATGAGCGTACGACCGGCACCTTCCGCACGCCTGGCGCCTACCGGCTGATCCGCCACCCGCTCTACGCCGGCTTCCTGATCGCTTTCTGGGCGACACCCGCAATGACCGTCGCGCACACGCTGTTCGCGGTGGCGACGACAGGCTACATCCTCGTCGCGATCCAACTGGAGGAGCGCGATCTGATCGCCAACTTCGGTGACACCTATCGACGCTATCGGACGAGCGTGCCCATGCTGCTGCCGTTCCTCCGAGGTCCGAAATGAGCCACCTCGGACGTTTGCGCGACACGCTGGCGCGCCAACCGCTGTCGCTGACGACGGGCTTGGCCTCGCTGCTAATTGTGATGGCCGCGGCACAGGTCGACACGACGGTTCAGGCCAACTCGTCTTCGCCCCTCACCGCCGACCAGGCCAGGAAGATCGTGAGCCCTTTCTATACGGCCATGAACCGGCCCGCGGTCAAGGAGGTCGGCGAGCTGATTTCGCGCGCGACCACGTCGGATTGGCAATCGTGCCGCGCCAACGATGGTTGCCTTTCGCGCGACGCGGCCGTCACGGCCATCGAGCGCCTGGGGGCCGACGTACCCGATCTCGCGTGGGCGGTGATCGACGTCAATGTTGCCGGCCTGGAGACGATCGTCGTGAGGGCGGAGGCAACGGGCACTCCGGTCCACGAATTCGACGGCGTGCCGCCCTCCGGTCGACGCTTCCGCGTGATGTCGATCGACATCCATACTGTGAGAGACGGAAAGATCGCGCGCTCATATCACGTCGAGGACTGGGCGGGGGCGCAGCATCAGCTCAGTGTGCCCTGATCTCGCTCGATCCACACAACTCCGGCATCACCATTGACCATGCACTCTACGGTGCCACGGCTATCGGCCGGAGCCGTAATTGCCGCTAGGCCGCGCGGGATGGAGTTTCTGCGGAGCACAGCGCGTCGGTAACTGGGGTTCGTCCAGGCGCCTTGCGCGCATTGAGCATCGGGTGCCGAATCGACCGATCCGGCACGGATAGAAGTTCGTCCGAGCTCTGGCTCGAACGCTCGTCAGACC
>Ga0068858_100000858_pt1 | contig 31457 bp, 32 predicted proteins | sample KBSSwiS12_FD_66589 | JGI IMG/M metagenome (GOLD analysis project Ga0068858, IMG submission 66589) | Switchgrass rhizosphere microbial communities from Kellogg Biological Station, Michigan, USA - KBS Switchgrass S1-2 | ecosystem: Host-associated > Plants > Roots > Rhizosphere > Soil ... | reverse complement strand
TCCAGGGACACTGCGGGCACACCGATGACAAAAGAATTCGGCTCGAGAACGGTCGCGGCCCCCGTAGCGTAGGGCACAGGGCAAAGAAATCTCCGGTGGCCCGCCGGCCGGACTCGTGACGAACAGGGCTGCGGGTGATTACACTCAAAGGCTCCGGACGTCAGCAAAGGGGGGCGAGCGAACGCTTCGCGCCCTGAGGTACACAAATGCCAATTTGGCTGCCGCCGCTACCGTTCGCCGTAGCTGCCATAAGCTTGTTCTGTCTTGGCATCTGGTGTTGGGCTCAGGGACGCCGACGCCAGTAGTTAAATCAAGATCTTGCAAGGTCTGAGTGCCGCCGCGCTCCGGGGGCGGTGACTTTCTTCCAAAGGCCCGATTCTTATGAGAGACTTCCAACGAGTCCATCTCGTCGGGCCGCGGGAGTGAGGTTCCTCCACCCGACTCGTGATACGGACAAAGTTGGTGCAGGCCATGCTCGATCATCGAGCCAGAGCACGATGTGCGCTGCGGCACCCACCTGATCGGCGCGTTGACGCCGCAGGCTGGCGCGAAGGCCCCCCGCGTGCCTATGAAACCCTGATGACCCCGCCCGCCCATTCTTCGGCCGGCGTATGCCAGGCGCCGACAGAGTGTCATTCCAGCCCGGCCTGTGAGGCTGAAGCTGAGCAATCGCGCGATCGATCGACTTTCACCCCAACTCGAGGAGACACACTGACAGCGTAAGCGCTCGTAGCCCGACATTCGCACGAGGGAAGTCATGAAATGCCTCTATTACCTGGCTCCCACGCTGGACAGCACTCATCGTATCGCCGATGACGTGCATGCGGTTGGTGTTGATGAATTCTTCCTGCACGTCATCAGCCGGGATGAGGCCGGATTGCATGCCCTGCGCATTCCTTGTGGCAACTGGCTCGAGACTCTGGACCTGGTGCGCGATGGGCTCATCGGCGCTGCCATCGGTGTACCCGTTGGATTGTCCGGCATCGGTCTGCTGAGTTACTTCCAGCCTTTCGGTCCGCACCTGGCCGCTCTCGTGTACTACGCAACAATGGCGACCGCCATCCTGTTTTGCGCGTGGGAAGGGGGCTTGACCGGCATCGCGACCGAAAGCACGAAACTAGCTGAATTCCAACATGACATCGAGGTCGGCCGTTACCTGATACTGATCTACGCCCCACAGGTGCAAGAGGTGGTTGTGAGACAGATGATGCGGGCCCGGCATCCGACCGCCCGGCTCGCAGCATGCGATCCGCACTTCATCAACCCCTTCTGGGCCGTACGACGTAGCCCGGCCGCGGCTCTTGCGGAAAGCGGACAGTACCCGGAGGACTGACGCATGGCACTGGCTGTTGCATTGATTCTGCTGGTCCTGGGGACGATCCTGTTTCACTTCCTCAGCCCGTGGTGGTTCACGCCGATCGCATCCAACTGGAAGATGATGGATGACACGGTCAATATCACGTTCGTCGTCACCGGCATCGTCTTCGTCGCGGTCAATCTGTTCATGGCCTGGGCGTTGTTGCTTTACCGCCATCGCAAGGGGCGGCGGGCCGAGTATTCACCCGAGAACAAGCGGCTCGAATGGTGGCTCACGATCCTGACCTCCTTGGGCGTCGCTTCCATGTTGACACCCGGTTTGTTTGTGTGGGCCAAGTTCGTCACCGTGCCCAAAGAGGCCTCGGTGGTGGAGGCTGTTGGCCAGCAGTGGGCCTGGAGCTACCGCTTCCCCGGCGCGGACGGCGTGCTGGGAACCACGGATCCACGATTCATCAGCCCGACCAATCCGTTCGGTATGGATCCCCAGGATCCCAGGGGCGCGGATGACTTGCTGGTCTCGAATCCCGAGCTGCATTTGCCGCTCAACAGGCCGGTGAAGATGTTGTTGCGTGCGAAGGACGTCAATCATCAATTCGCGGTGCCACAGTTCCGGGTCAAGATGGACATGGTGCCGGGCATGGTCACCTATTTCTGGTTCACGCCCACACGTACGGGCCGCTTCGATGTCCTGTGTGAGCAGCTATGCGGCATGGCGCATTTCGCAATGCGCGGCCGCGTCGTCGTTGATGAACAGAGCGCCTTCGACCGGTGGCTCGCCGATCAACCAACCTATTCTCAATTGAAGACGCAGAATGCCGGCGATACGGAAGCAGGGCAGGCCCTGTATGGCGTGTGCAGCGCCTGTCATGGACTGCAGGGGCAGGGTAACCAGACGCTGAATGCCCCGCGGCTCAGCAGTCAGGCCAGTTGGTATCTGGGCAGACAATTGCAACATTTCAAGCAGGGCGTACGCGGCACCAACGCCGGGGACATCTATGCAAAGCAGATGATACCGATGGCGTCCACGCTGCCTGATGACGCTGCGATCAGGAATGTTGCCGCCTATATCAGCTCACTGCCGGATTCGAGTCCCAAGGCGACAGTGGCGGGCAACGCTGAGCGAGGCAAGTCAGTCTATGCGACCTGTGCCGCATGCCACGGTACGGCCGGTCAGGGTATCTGGTCAACCAACGCCCCGCGATTGGCAGGCATGAGTGACTGGTATCTGGCGCGCCAGCTGCACAATTTTCAACAGGGAATTCGGGGTGACCACCCGCAGGACTTCTACGGTGCGCAGATGGGATTGATGGCGAAGATTCTAACGGATGAGCAGGCGATCAATGATGTGCTGGCCTATGTTCACACGTTGGATGGCCATACGTTGTGATGGCAGGCGGAGGAGCTCCCAATGGCCTATGTTGCAATAGCCGATCGCGATCATGTACTGCACGATCCGCAGACGTTCATCAGGAAGTACATCTGGAGCCAGGATCACAAGGTCATTGCGATCCAGTATGCGATTACGGCGATCTCGATCGGCCTGGTCGCACTCGCCATGTCGGTGTTGATGCGGTTGCAGTTGGGGTTTCCGAATACCTTCTCCCTCATTGCTCCCCACAACTATTACCAGTTCATCACCATGCACGGCATGATCATGGTGATCTACCTGCTCACGGCGCTCTTTCTGGGTGGATTCGGCAACTACCTCATTCCACTGATGTGCGGCGCCAGGGACATGGTGTTTCCATACATGAACATGCTCAGCTACTGGGTGTATCTGCTCGCCGTGCTGGTGTTGGTGGCTGCATTCTTTGTTCCTGGCGGACCCACGGGTGCCGGTTGGACCCTGTATCCTCCTCAGTCGGTTCTTCCGGGCACGCCCGGCGCGACTTGGGGCATCGTTCTGATGCTGCTTTCCCTTGGTATATTCATCGTCGCATTCACGATGGGCGGATTGAACTACGTAACCACCGTGCTGCAGGCCCGTTGCCGGGGAATGACCCTGATGCGCATGCCCTTGTCGGTGTGGGGCATTTTTATGGCGACCGTGCTCGGCCTTCTGGCGTTTCCCGCGCTGCTGGTTGGCGCGGTCATGATGACGTTGGATTGTCTTCTGGGTACCAGCTTCTTCCTGCCCGCGGTTATCTCGATGGGTCAGCCACCGACTCACAATGGCGGCAGCCCGCTGTTGTTCCAACACCTATTCTGGTTCTTTGGCCATCCGGAGGTGTACATCGTAGCCCTGCCGGCCTTCGGCATAGTGTCCGATCTGCTCAGCACCCACGCACGCAGGCACATCTTCGGCTATCGCATGATGGTCTGGGCGATCCTCGCGATCGGTTGCCTGAGCTTCGTCGTGTGGGCACACCACATGTACGTGAGCGGCATGAACCCGTATTTCGGCTTCTTCTTCGCCACCACAACGCTCATCATCGCAGTGCCAACCGCAATCAAGGTCTACAACTGGGTGCTGACGTTGTGGCGTGGCGACATCCATTTTACGGTTCCGATGTTGTTTGCTATCGGATTCATTTTTACATTCGTCAACGGTGGGTTGACGGGCCTGTTCCTGGGCAATGTCACGGTGGATGTACCTCTGTCGGCAACCTACTTCGTCGTCGGCCATTTCCACATGGTCATGGGTGTGTCGCCGATCCTGGTCGTGTTTGGTGCGATCTACCACTGGTACCCGAAGATCACCGGCCGGATGTTGAACGACACCCTGGGCCGGATCCATTTCTGGCTGACGTTCCTCGGAACATACGCGATCTATCTTCCGATGCACTACCTGGGCATCCTGGGTGTGCCGCGCAGATACTATGCTTTTGCCGGCACCACCTTCATTCCACCCTCGGCTCACTGGGCCAATGTCGGTATCACCGTGTCGGCCCTGTTCGTGGCGGCCGTTCAACTCGTGTTCCTGTTCAACCTGATCAGGAGTCTGTCCAGGGGCAAGCCTGCGGGCAGCAATCCGTGGAGGGCAACCACACTCGAATGGCAGACACCCGACACACCGCCGAAGCACGGTAATTGGGGTCCGAAGCTGCCGGTCGTCTATCGCTGGGCCTACGACTACAGCGTCCCGGGCGCCAAGGAGGATTTCATACCGCAGAACCAACCGCCCGGCGATCAGACACCTGCGGGCCAGCCTGAAGAGCATGTGCCTCCCACGGGACACGGGGTCCCGGTATGACACCGGCTCACAGGATCAGGCAGTGAGCCTCACAGTCGCCTTTGTCGCTCTGCTCACCGGTGTAGTTGTATGGGCACTGCTTGCCCGCAGACTGATTGCCAAGCCCTGGGAGACTCCCGGCACGATGGACGCTTCGCAGGGAGACAACGCGACGGGTTTCCCCTCGGCGAAGATCGGCCTGTGGATCCTGTTGGCCGTCATCACATCGTTGTTTGGGCTGTTCATCTCCGCCTACTGGATGCGCATGGAGCACGGACATGGAGATTGGAATCCTATCCCGATACCGCATGTGTTGTGGCTGAACACCACCGCGCTGATCCTGAGCAGCGCCGGCATGCAGATAGCGCGCGCGGCCGTGAAAGGCGCACACCCGGATCGTGTCAAAGTGGCCCTCATCGCGGCGGGTCTACTCGCGCTGGCGTTTCTCGCCGGCCAATTGTTGGCCTGGCAGCAATTGAACGCCTCGGGATACTTCGTGACGGGCAACCCAGCGACCGCCTTTTTCTACCTCCTGACAGGCGCGCACGGACTACATCTGCTCGGCGGGTTGATCGTGTGGGCGAGGACCGTGGCCCGGATGGTGCGAGCCGGCGTCGAGCCGATCGACGTTCGCCTGAGTGTGGAGCTGTGCACCGTGTACTGGCACTACCTGTTACTCGTCTGGCTGGTGCTGTTCGCCGTGCTGTTATCCACCTGAATCCCGGATCAAACCCCTATGTCAGAAAGTAACGTGACATCTGCAGAAGAGCCTGCCGCGGCGCCCTCAGGGCTTACAGGCGTCGTCTCCGACTGGTCGGGGGACAAGGAGGCGTTTCACGTCCCCTGGGGGAAGGCGATGATGTGGATCTTCCTCCTGAGCGACACATTCATTTTCACCTGTTTCCTCACTTCATACATGAACGTGCGGATATCCACGACGGTGCCCTGGCCGAATCCGAGCGAGGTATTCGCACTCAACATCGGGGGCCAGCACATTCCGCTGATTCTCATTGCGATCATGACAATGGTGCTGATCACCAGCAGCGGAACCATGGCGATGGCTGTGAATTACGGATATCGCCGCCATCGCGCCTATACGGCCGCACTGATGCTGATTACGGCGGGTTTCGGGGCAACATTCGTCGGCATGCAGGCGTTTGAATGGACGAAGCTCATCACGGAAGGAGTGCGGCCCTGGGCAAATCCCTGGGGGGCTCCGCAGTTCGGATCGTGCTTCTTCATGATCACCGGCTTCCACGGCCTACATGTGTCCGCCGGCGTCATCTATCTGTCTGTGGTCGCGCGCCGGGTATGGCGAGGTTTCTACGACCAGAAGGGAAGTTACGAAACGGTGGAGATTACGGGTCTGTACTGGCATTTCGTCGATCTCGTGTGGGTGTTCATCTTCGCATTCTTCTATCTGTGGTAGGTAAGAGGGTGCGACGCATGCGTCGCACGGGTGATCCGCGAGGATCACCCTGGGCCGACGAGGAGCAGGCGAATGCCTGCGTAAGAGGAGGGCTGCACATGGCAACGACCGTCGGACACATGGAAACGACAACCGGGCACACGCAAGCCACGGCTGCCCATCTGAAGGCTGAGGGCCAGCAGCATCCTATTGCCATCTATCTGTGGATCTGGGCGCTGCTGTTCGTCTTCAGCACATTCTCGTATCTGATCGACTACTTCCATTTGCACGGGCTGCTCAGATGGTCCCTGATCATTACTTTCATGTTGCTGAAGGCCGGGTTCATCGTCGCCATCTTCATGCATATGGCCTGGGAGCGCCTGGCTCTGAAGTTCGCGATTCTCGTCCCACCCCTGGTGTTGTTGATTCTGATCCTGCTCATGGCAATAGAAGGGGACTACACGTTCTTGACGCGCTTGACGGCGTTCCTGCGCTGAGGTCTCGGCAGCGAAGTCAGTGCGAGCTGCCCGGGAACAGTCGGCAGTAGATGCAGTCGGTGTCCGGTGAGTCCTCGATCCAGACATGCTTGATCCAGTACTTGCCACCGTGCTTGGAAGCGGCGTGCTCCCATCCCTGATTCGCGAGGTCGTGTGCGACCACGTCCACCGGATGAGCTTCCTGGAGAATCTCGGTTGCTCGTACGGTCTCGATCGTGCCACGCGGCTGCACGGTGATGGTTGCCGCACCGTTATCGATACGTTTGGCGAGCATTTCGGGGTAATGTTCCTCGCCCTCGTTTCGCAACAGTGTGCGGAAGTACTGCACGCATTTGTCGTGCATTGAGTGTGCGGGTTCGCAGGCGACGCGGCCTAACTCACAGGGGGCTGTGAGTTCGACGCGATCCGTGGGGAAACCGTCGCGAACCAGATTTGTGCGCACACGTTCTGCAGTCTCGTAGTCGTTAAAAACCGCGAGTATGACAGCGCTCATGACTCCCTCCTGACGGTTGATAAAGGGAGTAGTCGGTCTTTTTAGGATTGTACTCCTCATGTGTCGAAATGCCATTGAGCCATGCTGCGCGACAGCATGGCTCGAAGTGGCAGCACCGCCGACTCAGTTCAACGGTGATGTTGTCGTGGGCGCTCGCCAGTGTTCCCGACATGCACCGCGTCAGCCTGGCTCTGGGCCGGTGCGCCGGGCTTCAGGGCGATGGAGTGTGGCCCTCGGGCTCGCAGATCACCGCCAACGTGCCGCAAATGTCGCGAGCCGTGATCTCGCGCTGCGATTGGCCTTGTTCGCGGTAAGCCTCCCGCGCAAGGTCCGCGAGGGAGATCATGCCGAGCAACGTTTGCTCGTCATCGACGACGGGAAGGCGTCTGATGTGTGCCTCCCGCATGGTCCTCTCCGCTGCTTCTACCGAGTCACTTGGCGAACATGCGAGCAGGTCTTTGGCCATCGCGTCGGCGACTGACAGATCGCGCAGCGCCTTGCCTGTGAAGAGTGCGCACATGCAGATATCGCGATCTGTCACGACGCTGGTTGCGTGCATCGCATCGCTTGTGCTGCTGCAGACCGGGATGCAGCCGCAGTCGTGATCCCACATCAGTCGTGCCGCGTATTCGAGCGAGTCCTCGGGCCGACACCAGTGCACCGGGCTCGTCATGAGCTTGTCTACGCGCATGAGGAGTTCTCCTTCGTGTTCACCGGAAAATCCAATAGCCTCCGCCCAATGCGTTGCGTTGTATATCCGGCAAATGCCGAAAATGCGCGTTCGTCGCGAAGTAATGGCACTCGGTTCCGCGCGCTGCGGTTGCAACGCTGACGTTGCCGTCATGGTTTTCCATTCGGATAACCCGAGGCCAATTGGTGCGATAATCCTTTGGCCCGTGGCTCATCGTTCAGGTGCGAGGCCCACGGGTGTGAAGCTTGGGCCTTCGGGCCTGAAGGAGGGGTTATGACATCGAGACGCTGGCAGGACGCATTCAACGCCGTCCTGGGTCTGTGGATGTTAGCATCGCCAACGATCCTGCAATTCGCCGCAGCGGGAAGTCCCGCGATGCGTGCGGCCGGGATCCTCGGTCTGGCGATCGTCGTGTTCGCGGGCATTGCGATCTACATGCCGAAGGCTTGGGAGGAGGCTCTCAACATCCTCCTTGGCGTGTGTCTGATCGCATCGCCGTGGGTACTCGGTTATGCAGATCAAGGAATGCCCACCAGGAACGCAGTGATCGTTGGGTTGCTTGTGACCGGGCTGGCTGTTTGGGCGATGGTCAAAGACACCGCGGTTCAGAGGTGGTGGCACGATCGTCGCTTGCCGCATTAGCGATTGGTTATTCTTTGGATTATGGCCGTACGCGCGGGCGGTGCCGACACCGTCCGCGTGTGTGGGGGTATGCGTGTCATGTGTGGGGGTATGCGTGTCACCAGAATTGCCGAGGGTGAGGAAGGTCCATACTGCCGAAAAGCCGCTAAGGCCATAACGGTACGTTTGAAGAAGGCGGCAGAACGGGGAGCCCAGGCTGTTCGGCAAGCTGTGAATCGGGTTTCTACGGGCTCGTCGCTCAGAACCCGGTCGCGAACACGAGCCTCGTCCGCTCCGACCGGGGCCGGATCCTGATGTTGATTCCAGCCACGGGCAGTACGTTGTTGTAGCTTCTGAAACTCAACGCCACCAGGAGCAGCGTTGCCACGGCCAGCAGGCTCGAGATCATCCTGAGCTTCGAAGGGCGCTCAATCGAGTCGACCCCAACCGTATTCTCTTGCCGCATCGTACCACTGCCTGACAATACCACTTCGAACAACTGCATGAAACCTAAGGTCCGGCCCCTAAACCGGAATCTTTTCAGCGGTTTGTAGACGAACGTCGGGTCTTTCCACGGCCATTTTCATGTGGCATTTGTACGGGCTGAAGCCAATCATCTGAAGGGAGGGAGTCATGAAGAGGATGTTGTGGAGCGCGCTGGCGCTGAGTTGTATTGGTTGGATTGCGGGAACGCACGAGGCCCGAGCTCAGGCGGCGTGTGTGGCGTGGGTGTCGGGCGGTACCTACACCGCGGGTGAGGTAGTTACCTTCAACGGCGCCATATATACAGCGCTGGTTACGCAGACAGACTATGTCGGAACCGGTTGGGATCCGACCGTCGCGAGCTTGTTTAGCCCCGGCGGTACTTGCACCGGCGGTACATCGCCACCGCCTCCGACTTCCGGAATTACCTCTGGAGCGCAGTACAACTTAATCAATCCGTTGAGTGGCTTGGCATTGGATATCTCCGGGTGCGCAAACACCAATGGAACCAACGCGCAACTTTGGGCGCAGGGGGTGAACGTTTGCAATAACGGAGCAGGGCAAATATGGAGTCCGACTCTCAGTTCGGACGGGACGTACACGCTCGTCAATCCAGCAAGCGGGCTGGCGTTGGATGTGGCCGGCTGTGGTACGACGAACGGTACCAATGTGGATGTTTGGGCCAAAGGGGTAGGCGTGTGTGACGGCGGAGCCGGCCAGAGATGGTCGATTCAACTCAATAGTGACAGCACGTACACCCTCGTTAGTTCGGCGAACAACCTGGCTCTGGACGTGTCCGGCTGTGGCACCACCAATGGCACCAACGTGCAGGTTTGGGCCAACGGCGTCGGAGTCTGTGGCAACGGCGCGGGGCAGAAGTGGAAATTCGTGACGCCTTCGACTTCCACCACTCCGCCGCCGGCGTCGGGTCCGTTACCCGAGCACATTCTGGTTGGCTATTGGCAGGACTTTAACAACGGAGCCGCTGTACAAACGCTGGCCCAGGTACCCGCGGCCTACAATCTGATCGAGGTAGCATTTGCGAGCGCGGATAGCTCCCTGGACGGCGGTGTTACATTCTCCATTGATTCCGGGCTCGCAGCCAGCATCCCCGGCGGCTACACGGCGGCTCAATTCACGAATGACATCAAGACCCTGCACGGTCAGGGCCGGTTCGTATTACTGTCCGTTGGCGGTCAGAATGGCAGTTTCCCGTTGAGCAGTGCCGCGATGGCGAGCAACTTTGCCAACAGCACCTACGCTCTGATGCAGCAGTATGGATTCGACGGCATCGATATCGACATGGAAAATGTGATTACGTCGGCGAATTACCTGTACGTCGAAGCAGCGTTGCGCCAGCTGAGTGCGATGGCGGGCTCCAAGCTGATTGTGACCATGGCGCCGCAGACTATCGACATGCTGCCTTCCTTTCCGACTCTGGATAACTACCTGCAGATTGCCCGCGACCTCGGCAGCATCGTGACCATGGTCAATACCCAGTACTACAACTCCGGGTCCATGCCGGGCCGCAATGGCATGAACTACAACGAGGGCACCGTCGATTTCATTACGGCTCAGGCGGATGCCGTGTTGCAGTATCTCAGTCCGGTTCAGGTCGGTATCGGGCTGCCGGCTTCACCGGCGGCTGCGGGCAGCGGCTATGTGTCGCCGGCGGTGGTCGATGCGGCCCTGGACTGTCTGACTCAGGGTACCCACTGCGGCAGTTATATACCTGTGGCCAGGTATCCCACCTTGCGTGGGGCAATGACGTGGTCGACGAACTGGGATGCGAGCAACGGCAATAGCTTCAGCAACACGGTCGGCGCGCATCTGGCGGTGCTGCCGAAATAACGGCGGCAGATGTCACGGTACTCGTGCCCTTCGTTGGGCACGAGTCTTCAATGAGTACAGCCCCCGCGGGGGCGCGGCGCCGGCCTCGACATGCGCGGCGAAATCTAATGCCGCCGCCGCTGCCGCTGCCGCTGCCGCATGGTTGGGCCAGCGCCCGCGTTTCAGAAAATGTGCCGGCTGCGAGATGTCGCTGTTCGAGGCATGCGCTAGTCAATCAATTCGATTCGCGCTTTATGGCCATGAGACCGGGCCAGTTTTGCGTCGCAGGTGATCAGTGGGCAATCGAGGATCTCGGCAAGGACAACGTAGGCCGCATCGTACGCAGTGATTGAGTCACCCAACGTCCAGATTCGCTCCAGCAGGTCTTTGTGCTCCGCGCGTTTGATGTTGAGTGCAACGTGGTCTTCGAGCGCCTGTCTGCCCCGAGCTGCGGTGATCTCTTTGAGGATCGCCAGGCGGCGAAGTGTTTGCGTAACCTCAATGTCAATCAGATGGGGTGCGTGGAGAGTCTCTCCCGGGTCCAACGCCCGCTCTTGTACCTTGATGCCTTTTTCCGTGCGCAGCAGGAGCTCGAGTACGGCTGACGCATCAATCACAATCAACGGGAATCACGCTCGGCGCGCAGGATGTCGGTAGGAGAGAGCTTGCCTCGGTAGGGGTCGCGCTGAGCCAAACGCTCCCGCATCTCTTCGGGAGTAGGATACTCAGCGATTTTCCGAACCTCACGGATCAGGAAGTCGGACAACGCCATGCCTGCCAGCGCGGCTCGAGCCTTCAATTGCCGATGCAATGAGTCGGGGACATTCCGCAGTTGAATCATTTTCGACATGCAGGCGATACTATTCGCATGTGGTGCACATGTAAATGACAGATGTTATTTTAGGTATACGTAGTAAGTGACGGAAGTAGATAGAAGAAGTTCCGTGGCCCCCATGATGGATGGGAGCTACTCGGCCGGATTGGCTTGCGGAAACAGCGACTTGCGGCATCGCAAAATGACGTGTCGCAACTTCGTCGCAGCCAGTTGAGGAATTGGAGCGCGAAGTGATCATAGCCCGTTTCCGATGCCATCGGGGTTGTCGGTCTGCAATGTCCTCGGCACTGCCTGACGCCGGTACAGACTGATTGTTCCTCAGAGACAAGACCTTCGCTGACGTCGGCGGGCTGGGTGACCAGCCCGCCTTTTTTCGATAGTGCTTGCCCGTAGGGCAAGCCGGCTCAGAACTGGGCTTCGATTCCCGCGAACCACTGACGACCGATCGCATCGTAGGAGCTGGGTGAGGTCTCCGTGCCGGTAATCTGCGTCTGCATGCCGGTCGGCAGGAATGGGGGCTTCTTGTCGAATACGTTGCGCACGCCACCATAGAGCTTGGTTTTGAGTTTGTCTTCGGTAAACGTATATCCGAGCTGCAGGTCGTGGTACGTGTAGGCCGATACGCTGTTGAACGGAAGCTGAGCATCCGACACCTGCGTCAGGTCGACCTGATCTTTCATCGGTCCCTGATAGCGAACCGTCCAACCGACGCTGAGGCCGCGCCAGGTGTATTGAGTCTGCAGCGTGACGCGGTTCGCCGGGCCACCGGGCAGAATGACTCCTCCCGGCGCTTCGGCGATCTGCCCCTTGTAATGAATGGTCGGTGCGCCCGGCTGGTTGATCTGATTCAGCTCCTGCAACCAGTTCCAGTTGAGGGCAAAGCCGAGAGAATCACCGAGGTATGCGGGTAAGGCGAGGCGATAGTTCAACCCGACATCGACGCCGGCGGTGAGCAGCGTCGCGGTGTTGATGCTGATCTGATCGATGCGTGTCAGTTTGCCGCTGTTCGGGTCGCGGAAGACGCTGTTGCAGTAGGTCGGGCTGCCGGTTATCAGACACTGGTTCAGCAGGGTCGGAATGTCGATCGAGCCCACCGCGTTGCTGATCTTGATGTTGTAATAATCCACTGTCGCCGTGAAGTTGTGAATGAACGACGGGGTCAATACCAGACCCGCGGTGTAGGTCTTGGCCGTTTCGGGCTGCAGGTGCGGGTTGCCCGAGTTGAAGCCCGTGATGACCTGGTAGTCGAGGAAGCTGTATTTGAACCCGCCGGGGCTGTTGATCGCATTCGCAACGCCCGGAATTGATTTACAGGCCGCAGCAGTCGCCCCGGTGGAGGCCGCCGTAATGCCGTCACACGGATCGTTGACACCGGTAGGGAAGTTTTGCGACGCGCCCTGGTACAGCTCAGACAGGTTGGGCGCGCGCGTCGCTTTGGAATATCCGCCGCGGAACCGTATGTCCTCGGTCGGCGCGTAATTGAGTCGCAGGTTCCAGGTCGAGACACGCCCGACGGTGTTGTAGTCAGAGCTGCGGAACGCCGACTCCAGTGACAGGTCTTTGATAGCAGTCATTCCGGAGGCCAGGGGTATTGCGACCTCGGCAAAAACATCTTTGACAGTGTACGAGCCGAACGTATTCGGTAATGCATTGCCGCCGTTCAGACCGGCGTTCGTCAATGCATCCCACACCTCGCTGCTTTGCTCGGTTCGGTGTTCGGCGCCAATGACCGCCACGATGTTGCCGGCGGGCAGCTTGAACACAGGACCTTGAGCGACTGCCGAATAGATCTGCTCCTGAATAACGGCTTCGCGATTCTCCAGCGCATTGATATACGTCGCTGCAGCGGGCGTTATCGATTGGAAGCCGAACAAGTTGATGGGTACACAGCCCTGTGCCTGGGCGACCGCGTCACGACAAACCACCTTGCCGGAAGTTGGGTCCACGATTGAGTCGAGCGCGTACCGCAGGTTCAGTACATTGACCTGGCCTGTGGATTGTTGGTTGTCGGTCGTGCGGCCGTAGTTGTAATAAACGTCGTAGGTCCATGGAGTGCTGAAGATGTCACCCTTCACCCCGGCCACGATGCGGGTGGTCTGACGGCGCGCTTCGCTGCTGCGAATAGCTACGTCCACGAGCCGTTTGCGAGCGCCGATGTAAGTGATGCAATCGGCCGTCGTGCCGGTTGAGCAACCGCCCGTAACGGTTGGGTCCGCGTTGTCAGCAGCGATGATCGACTGGATGCCTGCGGGAATGTAGGCATTCGTAAGGGGAATTCCGATGCCGGAGCCACCGTAAACGTTGTCAGTGACGCCCGCCGGACCGATTCCGATCGCAAATGGCTCTATCTCGGTGAGGGTGTGGGTATGGCCGTAGGTGAATTCGGTGTAGAGCTGCTGCTTCTCGGCGAATTTATAATTGAGCAGCCCGGAGATCAGGGTTCGATCAGTGGGGACCGTGATACGGCGTACAGCATCCCGATTGTATCCGAGGCTGGTCGCATAGGGCACAACTGCGCCGCTCTTGTTGAAGGTAGCGCCGTCGTCGAGATTGCCGTTGGCGTCGGCCAAAAAGAAGTTGCCCTGCGGATTGAAGCTCGAGAACGCGCCGATGATGCCCTTAGTCGTAATGCTGGTGTCCGTTTTCGAGATGTCGCGTTGCGCTGACCGCAGGCCGGTGTCCTTGTCGTAGGCGATGTTGATCATCGCGGCGCCCCGATCTTCCGCAAAACTGCTGCCGGCGGTCAGAGACCCGAGCCGGGTGTTCTCGCCACCTTCGGTGGCAGCGCCGCCCTGGCCGCGAACACGGACACCCTCGAAGTGATCCTTCAGGATGAAATTGACTGCGCCGGCGACCGCCTCGGAGCCGTAAATCGCCGAGGCGCCCCCGGTTATGACGTCGACCCGATCAATAAAATCGGTCGGGATCATGTTGATGTCGACGACATTGAGCGCGCCGGCCGTGTAGCCCGACACCATGCGTCGCCCGTTTACGAGCACCAGTGTCCTGTTGTCCCCCAGATTGCGCAGGTTGATCGTATTGATACCGCCGCCCGAGGTCGAAAAGTTCGAATTCGAGCTCGATATGCCGGAGATACCGACTTGCGGCAGGTTGCGTAGCACGTCCGCCGCATTCAGGTAGCCGCTGGACTCGATTTCGGGCGCCGCGACGATAGTAATCGGTGTCGATGCGGCGAGTTCGGGTCGTGCGATGCGTGAGCCGGTGACCACGATTTCTGTCACCGATCCGCTGTCTCCGGACGTGTCGGCGGCGAAGGCAGCGGGTGTGAGGATAAAGACGGCAAATGCCACAGCTATGGGGCGTGACGACGCCTTAGTCGTCCACTGACTGAACATGACTGACTCCCTGGAATCATTATTTAAAACGCAACACAAGCATACATCAGTATTTGTGGCACACCGCTTTCGGGAACTCAACATATCCAAAGGCGGCGAGACTAAAGGCCCGATTGGCTCCGGAAGCGTGCCTGCCCGATGGCGGGGAGCCCGCCTGCTGTTGAGTTTGTTTACCCGGATGCGCTGTCGTGAAATCGCATATTAATCGATTCCAGTCGCAAACCCGCTGCCACCCGATGTCGATGACTCAGTTGACGTCGGGTAGTCAGTTCACTCGGCACCGGGTGACCAAACATCTGATTGTGCTCGCCAAAGCCGAATGGTGCATGACATCAGGAGCGGACGGGAGGGAGCGACTCTGAGAGTTCGAGTTACACAAGTTGGAAGAAGCCAGGCGCTCGCTCGAAATCATTGCGCAACAAGGTAATCCCTGTAGCAAGCTCCCGTGGAACCGTGCGCTGCACATTCCAGCAGCTTAGCCTGAGAAGGGTATGGGCGAATTGAGGTTGGCTGGAGGGGGGCTGTCGTTAGTAGCCAACGCAGAGACGATGGCTGCACTGTTGGTCATACCGTCGTTGGCACCTTGCACGTGGTTGGCCATCCATCGCTCGCTTGCGATCCACCTTGTCGAGCTCCGCGCTCAGATCGGCAACGGCCAGTTTGTGATGAGGGAGCTTCGCGGCAACCCGCTCGGCCACTTCCGTACTCGAACTCGTTGAATCCACACCCATTCCTCCGAGGAATGGGAACGCGTGAGACTGTTGGCCCGACGTTATAGCTGTCGGTGTGCGAGGTTTCGCGGACTGGCGACACAAGTGACATTCAACAGATTCAAACAGTTGTGATTGTGTCGTGTCTTCCAGGTTTCGTGAACTGACCTCAGATGTGCGAGGTTTCGTGAACTGGCGTGCAACCACCCTCCGGTGATCGACCGCGCCGCCAATGCCTGGCTAGGCTCTCCTCCGGTTTGGAGAGGACCGCTGCGAGTTGGGGCGTGGACGCAAAGCACCTTTTGGCGGTTCTCCGCAGGACTCTGTGATCGATCGGTCCGACCGCTCGATCAGACATCCCAATCAATCCGTCCTGTGTATCGGTACTAAATTATTGACAAACGATAATTACATATCGTTTAATGATCGGCAGGTCAGGCACCAAAGGGATGGGCACCACCAATGGCCACCACTGCAAATCGATCGAAGGCAATCGAGCGCGCAAGCCGGGCCCTGATTGTGTTCTTCATCTTCATGTCCGTCATCTCTGTGCTAGGCATGCTCAACCGCATAACGGTCCCATTTCCTCCTGGCACCAGGACTCTGGCCGGCGTCGTTTTTCAGGGCGCAGCCATCACCGGCAAAATCCAGATCCTGTGGCTCATGCAGGTTGTGTTAGGCGCCGCGTTGAGCCTCAAAGTTCTTTATCACCTTATCAGGCTGTTGGTGTTGTACTCCAAGGGCAAGGTGTTTACGGCGCAGAACGTGGCGCAAATTCGTCGGGCCGGCCTGACATACGCGTGTGCGCCGGCGGTCTGGCTCATCGTGCTGATTGGTGCCTGGTCAGAGATCGCGGCGGCACAGGATCAGTGGGTCAATATCATGCCGTCTTTCCCTGGCGGGGCGCTCATAGGCAGCTGCATTCTTCTATTCGCGAGCCGGATCATGAACGAAGGGCGCGAGTTGCGAGACGAGCAGGATCTGGTCGTCTAGTTTAATTCTGATCATATGGCAATTGTAGTTAACCTTGACGTGATGCTTGCCAGGCGCAAGCTGCAGTTGAGTACGGTCGCTGAGCGCATCGGGATCACGCCTCAGAACCTTTCTGTGCTGAACGCGGGCCGAGCCCGCGCGATCCGCTTCAGCACATTAGAGAAGCTGTGCCAAGTACTGGAGTGCCAGCCGGGGGATTTGCTGGCGTTTGAGAGCGAAGCACAGTCGCGGCGAGAACCTAAGGCCCGCCTCGGAGGATAGTTCTCGCGTCAGCTCGAAGGAGGCCGGGTGGTTGGAGTATTGCTTCGGGTCAGCGTGATGGCTCAATTCCTAGGCGAGCCGATGCTCAGGCTTCAATGCCGATCAAACACGGCTCAAGTTGCGCCATTGTTTTCATCAAATTGCGAGCGCCGCACCTCCCGGCGCAGGATCGCCTTCCCCGCGAAATCCACCCCGTGTAGCTGGAACACGTTTTTTGCCAAGTCGACACCTAGAGTCGTAATCTTCTTCACGGGCCCATCTCCGCTTCGGTATGAAAGGCTTTAACTCACCTTCATCCTGGCGCACTACGTGACGCCGTTAAAGTGGGGATGGGTCCATTCCATTAGCCTCAGTCGACAGCGGTCGGTCGCGTACAACTAAAGGCGACAGCGCGAGCCGGCGAGTCGGCCCCGCGATCGATGGCCAAAGCCAATGAGAATGAGAAGAGGGCAGATTCGGGATTCGGGAGCAATTTTCTAATACTTTTCTAATGTCCGAGCAGAAGCGGGCGCGTGCGAACACGAACCAGAGAGCGTAATCTGCTGAAATGGTTGATGCTCGCTCACCCTCGCTCATGCTCGATGAGATAAAAACCGGTCTGTCACGCCGGGCGTCGAGCGAGCGGATTTGTGAATTTAGTAATGCGAACTAACAGAGATGAATTGCCACTATTTTCTGGTAGCTGCTCAGCTCGGTGGTCACCGTCATTTCGTTGTTTGCGATCGAGTGACAAATCCGATTTCTGACGGCGTAGTTGAATCTGAGCTGTCGTGAAATCGTGTCCTATCCGCCATACGTGCATCTAACCAAGATCGCACCTCCCTGTTCAACCCAACCGACCGACGTTGCCGTCATCTTCACCCGTTGCGGAAAATCGCCTTTGCTCTGTAGTTGATAGATGGTCGTTTTTCCCAATCCGGTGATTTCGATGACTTCCTTCAGTCGCAAGACGCGTAAGGTCAGCGCGTTTTTGGGATCTCCAAGATCGGATCTCGTTGCCGGTGACTTCCGACCGTTACGGTGTTGCGAGGGTAGCTCGGGCAACGCGGCCTCGCCCTGCCGGGACGGAACTAACACTCATGCCGCGTCAAAAGGGGGGCGCGGGTCGTTTTCTTGACCTCGGTCATCACTACGCTGGAGGTCACTTCGCGTACGCCCGGGATTTGCGACAGGCGGGCATTGAACAGTTCTTCGTAATGCTCCATGTCCGACACAATGATCTTCAATAGTGCGTCGGGACTGCCCAGCAAGATGTAACACTCTAACACTTCTGGGAGCGCCTGGATGCGATTGCGGAAGGCGGCGGTCGCCTTGCTGTCGTGCGTTGTCAGCTTGACTGCGGCATAGATGGTGACGGTCAAGCCGACCGCCTTCGGGTCGACCAACCACACCTGCTTTTCGAGAACTCCGCCGTCCTTCAGCCGCTTGATGCGTCGCCAGCAGGGCGGCGGCGTCATCCGCAGGCTGTCTGCTACCTCGGCGACGGAGAGGGCTGCATTCTCCTGCAGCAGCGCGAGAATGCGGCGATCTGTTTCATCCAGGGTCATATGTTTACCTGATATCCGCAAAGTTGGGTAACAAAACTACCGGTATTGGGCGGTGCTCGCAACGAATAGTACGGAAATTACCGTGACGAGTAGCTACTGTATCCCGGGGTCGGATTCAGGCTGGACAGGTGTACGCACACTATCGCGATTTTGCGAATCATGAGCTGGTGAGCTCGCGACTGGACTCACAGTCTGGGCTCGTTGCTTTGATTGCGCTTCATAACACTCACCGGGGACCTGCTATCGGCGGTTGCCGGATGAGTCTCTACCCGGATACCGATGCCGCTGTTACGGATGTACTGCGGCTGTCGCGAGGCATGACTTATAAGTCGGCAATCGCGGGGATTCCGTATGGCGGCGGGAAAGCGGTGGTCGTGGCCGACCCGCGTCACAACAAGACTCGTGTCCTATTGCATGCGATGGGCGATTTTGTGGAGAGCCTCGCGGGGCGCTACATCACATCCTTCGACTCAGGGACCACGCTGGAGGATGTGCGCACGATAGGTGAGCGCACCCAGTACACAGCCGGGACTTTGCCTGATGCCGGCAACGCTTCCATTTCGACGGCCCGCGGGGTATTCGAGTGCATCAAAGCCGGGGTTCGGTTGCGGCTCGGGCGGTCGAGCCTGGAAGGTGTTTGCGTCGCGGTCCAGGGGCTGGGAAATGTCGGCGGGCGACTGAGTGAGCTGCTACACAACAGCGGCGCGAGCCTGATTTTGGCGGATACCGACGCGGATCTCGCCGCTCGGATGGCGGCTGATCTCGGGGCCCAGGTAGTCGATCCACGAGCTATTTACAAGGTACCGGCAGATGTATTCTGCCCGTGTGCGCTCGGCGGCGTGTTGTCGGCGAGCAGCATCGCTGAGCTCGGCTCGAGGTTGGTCGTTGGCGGAGCCAACAATCAACTGGCTCGGCCGGACGATGACCGGCGTTTGATGGAAAGAGATATTCTTTATTGTCCCGATTATCTCGCCAACGCAGGAGGGATCGTCGACCTGCATTATCAGCGCTCGGGATGGAGCCAGGCGCATTAGCGTGCAATTTTGCCTGGATATTTTTCGTGCGGTTGTTGGACGTGTTTTCTGAGATGCAAATTTAGTGGGCAGTTATTTTGGAATTACCCCGGCGAGTCCGCGCAGGGCATCCTGCTCGCGCGCCGTGAGGGAACCGCCCGGTGGGTGTTCGACGATACGCAACGCGAGCTTGGGCGCCAGACTCGTGGCCTAACACGTGACGTTGATGGCGCAACATCGTTGGCGAGCTGTTTGTCGGAGGGTATCTGACGCTATTCGAGTGGGCTTTTGGGGCATTGGAAGCACGACCGGGAATGATGGCATCCACGATCTTCGGGGTCTATTCCCAGATGGTGTGACGGATAATGTTTGTCCCAACTTTGTCCCAGCTAGCCGTCAAATCGGGATGATTTCGGGACGTGATCCTAGTATGGTGCGCGCCCCATGGCCTTACAAATCAATCAGTTGCCACGCCCAGCCGGATCAGAAGCCCACTGTAGATCCCACCCTCGATGGGAGCGACAACCAGCGGAAAGTGCTTCCAAATGAAACACTTAGACCGCCGCACCAGCGTTGCGCCGATGATGGCTGGACCGACTGACCTGAAAATTCATTCTAAAACAATGTGTTACGGCGACCCGGCAATCACGGTAGCTTTTTGGTAGCACCCCCGTCAGAGGTCAGCGCGGGATCTGCATCAGTCGCAGCTCTGCGAAGATTCGGACACTTGTCAGTGGGCTGCAGGGCGTCGTTGCTCTAGTCTCATTACCCTGGTAATTTGAAATGATGACAATCGCAAAATCCAAGCTCACGGCACAGGGGCAAATATCCGTGCCGGCGGAGATTCGCCAGCGTCTGGGCGTAGGGCCCGGGTCTGTATTGGAGTGGGACGAGCGAGACGATCAGGTGATCGTTCGCCGAGCAGGGCGGTACAGCTCTGAAGAGGTACACAGTGCACTCTTCCCAGGGGGGCATCCCCCACCGCCGCCGGAAGATACGAAAGAGGCGATTCGAAAATACATCCGTAAAAAGCATGCGCGCCGTTGATACAAACGTTCTGGTTCGACTGTTGGTTCGGGACGATCTGGATCAGGTGAAAACAGCAGAGTCTTTCATAGCCCCGGGGGCTTGGGTATCCCACTTGGTGCTGGCGGAGGCGCTGTGGGTGCTCGACGCAGTGTATGACCGGACTGCGGAGCAGATCGTCTTGGCGGTAGATCGACTGTTGAACCATAAGGAGCTGACGATCCAGGATGCCGAGGTTGTCACCGGTGCATTGACACACTTCAGAAAACGCCCGGCGTTGGGATTTTCCGATTGTCTGGTGCTCGAGATTGCACGTAAGGCGGGGCATATCCCTCTCGGCACGTTCGATCGAAATCTGTCGAAGCTCGACGGCGCGAAGCGTCTGGAATGAGTTGCCGACAAACCGGCGGCTGTAGCATCAATGCCGACATCTCCCGACACTGATCCCGGTCTCGTGAAGTTGATCCAGTCACCGCTTACTATCAGGCTGTCTACTTCAGTAGACACGGCTATAAAGTCGTTCATCGTAGGGCGAGCCGAGTAGCGGCGCGATGGTGTGTCGGAACTCGCCGCGAACACGTGAAACTGCCCCTCGTCGGTTCATGCACTGATGGATTGAAGTGATTCGCGTGATTGGCCTGCCGCAGGATCTCGACACCCGATTGCCATTGATATCGTAAGTGACGATCGAGTTCGAACCGCGCAAGAGGTCCAGATGGCGGACCCGCACCAAATTACGGTTGATCTGGGGAAGGGGAGGTACGTTGGCCGATTCGATTCGATGCGATCGAGAGGGAGAAGGTAGATCTCGGACGCGGTCGGCCGCTTGCGTCCGCCCAGCAGGTAATCTCGCCAAGCTCGCTCTGCGACCGCGATCCGGTCGACTGCTGCACGGTAAGGGATCGATGTCCGGCGAGAATCTCTGCCGCTATGTGGGGAGAGTCTTGCGTGTCGTGCGGAAATAGCGCGGCTAGTACAGGTAATACGTGACGGAAGCACAAAGACCGCTTTGATTGTGTAACATCATGATAGTTATGATTACTGGCCCCTGCATCAGACCTGCCTGCCCGGTGTTCCGCAGCCGCCATCTGAGTTCATGAGGAAAACTTCTTCCAAACGCAGATCCACGCCGCGGTTTAGCGCTAAGACGGCCGACAAGCACGATCTGTATCAGCGCAGCGTTCAGGACCCGGATTTCGAAGTAGGCTTCATCACACGGGTCTTCCGCAAACTCCGCGGGCGCAAGCCGCTCAGCATCCGCGAGGACTTCTGCGGCACGGCGCTATTCTGTGCGCACTGGGTCCAGAGTGATGAGAAACGCAGGGCAACCGGGCTCGATATCGACCCGGGCGTGCTCGAGTGGGGGCGGCAGCATCACCTCGCATCGCTCGGCGCAGCTCTGGAACGGGTCACCTTGCTGCAGCAGGACGTTCTCGATCCGGGACCGCGAGGGTTCGACGTTGGCGTCGCGTTGAATTTCAGCTATTGGTGTTTCAAGGACCGACCAACGATGGTCCGATACTTCAGACGCATGTACGACAGTCTGTTGAGCGATGGCCTTTTCATATTAGACGCCTACGGGGGCTATGAGTCCTACCAACCCGACCTGGAGGAGCCCAGCAAGATCAAGGGAGGGTTTACCTACATCTGGCATCAAGATGTGATGGACCCCATCTCCAATCACGTGATCAATCATATTCACTTCGAGTTCAGGGATGGAACCCGCTGGCGCAAGGCCTTCACTTATGACTGGCGCCTCTGGTCGCTGCCCGAGCTCAGAGAGCTTCTGCTGGAAGCAGGGTTCTCGAACGTAGCGATCTACTGGGAGGATGCCGATGAAAACGGGGAAGGTTCAGGCGTCTTCCGTCCACGCAAGTCCGTTGTCAATGAAGCGGGATGGATAGTGCATATTCTCGCTGAGAAGTGACGCCATGAATGGGCACGTGCGAAGACACACAGGAATTGGGTAACTTGCCGATTCAGTTTTCGGGCTGCTTGCGGAGTTCGGCGAAGACAACATCGACCTGACTCGGGTCGCATCGAAGTATTTCGGTCTGAGTGCGGACGCGGCTAAGAGGCGCGCTCCGGCGAAGCTACTGCCAGGTCGAGTGTTTTCGCCTGCGTGCACAGAAGATTCCCTGGCTGGTGAGCGCCGCCGATCTCGCCGAGTTGGAAACAGACCCTTATGAGCGCTGGGAAATCGTAGTAGCTTTTTGGTAGCACGGAGATTGCAATCTCTATTGCGAGGTGGCTCGTTATCGGAGACAGGTCTTGCATGCTCCGAAGGTGAGTAGTCGTTTTAGCTTTTTGGCAACAGTTCCCTTGGCCACACGCGCATTCGCGAATAATGTTCTGCTCCCTGGAACGCTTTGGCGAGAGATTCCGGGTGGCCGGACAACCAATTCAGTAGGCTAGTTGCATCATTGGCACATTCGCCCAACACTTTGGACGAGACAAAATCGGTAGGGTCTCCAGTCGAACGTCCCCACGCAAGCGTAAATTCAGGCGGCAAAAGCTCTTTGCCAATGACCGCCTGTTTTCGTGCGTTAATTGCGGCCAATGTCTCAACGCCTGCTTCGACGATCAAAAGTGCTGGCGTTGGCAGGGGCGTTTTCTGCATCGCACTCAGCAATGTCCACCAGGCTACGTACTCCGGTGCTGCGCGCGGTTCATGGAACTCGAATGCGGGTTGCATTTTGCTTTGACAGGTCCATGGATTTCGGCTCACGTCAAGCTTGTTTAGAAAAATAGCCGAGGCCACTGACACGCGTTTTCCTGCGATTGTTTGGGATCTGACTGCAATTGCCATGATGGTTTGGAACTCTGAAAGCCGCGAGTTGGCCTCGTAAGCCAACATCTTAGAATCCTTAGCCACTGCACCCCCGACTGCCACGGGAAGCGCAGCGTCTGTCACTTCAGTGCCCTGTAGGACCGAGCCGTCGGGCAATCTGAGGGTTGGACCGTCCGCCAGCATCTCAAGGGTCGTGCCCGGAACCACGGAGTAGCGCAGGTTCTCGATAACAAGGTCTGTTGAGCCTGCCACCTGCAGCGAACGCTTGGCACCCACAGGCAGTCGGATGGCGAGGGATGCACCCGGTGGGACGGAAATTTGATGGTCTCTATAGGTCCAAGAGAGAGACCCAGTCTCGTCTATACTGGTTAAATCCGCGATCGGATTAAAATCATACACCCCGGCTTCCGGACATCCCGTAATCTGAAAAAACGTCGCCGATTCGAGGCGCATGTGGTGCTGTACGTAGTCAGGCCGCAAAGCGAAATTGTCTGCGCGGCCATTTAAGGCCAACGACGGGTAGCGAATACCAGCGATTGCATCACTCTGCGTGAATACTTCTGCAATGGCGGCAGTGAGCGCGTAGTTTTCTTCACCGTCCTGCAGGAAGGCATCTGAAATAAAGTGCCTGGCTTCTAACGCTCCACTAGATATAGATCCCTTGCCTTTAACTTGTGCGACGCGCAGCTTTAAGTCGACGCCAAAGCGTTGAAACGCCGCCTCTTCAAATCCAAGGTCTTGAACGATCATACGGTCTTGAGTGACCCACTCCGAGATCACAACGGTGTTGTGGGGGCCGGCTTCAATTTCCGCCAATGCCGGGCTCTGATGCACGGAGCAGTAAAATACCGGCTGACCTGGATAATTTGCGCGGCCAGCCCGCGCGAGATCAGCAGGGGGAAACCATAGATCTGACTTCTTCGCAGGCAAATCTACATGATGGCGCGTTGCACGGTGGAGTCGGGCACCGGCGTCAAAAGCCGGTGCCGCCACTCTTCCATGGTGTTCCGCTAAAATCTTCACATGTGGCACGAAGGCACTCGATTCGGCTCCACGTGAAACCAGTTCGCGGATAGAGGTTATCGCCTCTCTCATCTTATCCATGCTTGCCAGCTCCAACTCGCCGAGTGATGCTTCCCACGCTCACTCGTGGCCGACGCTACCTCTCGAGCGTAGGTCGCTGATGGGCCACTGTGTCATTCAAGACCGCGTAAGGAACCACGCGCGGATGGTTGAATTGGTCGATCGGCTTGCGCGGGTTGAATCACTGTGACGTTTATGGAGGATCACGGCAAGCATTTTATTGGTCTACAGACGATCCAGCTGCAAACTTCCGCTATTCAGCGGCGAAAATTAATCCGGCTCCTCGGCGACCCTTTAATTTGAGTCATTTCTTGGGATTCGGCCATTGAATCCGGGTGGACGGGTCACCACATGCGTACAAGCAAAAATGATATCGGGGGCTTGTCCAGTGAATTGTGAAATTGAATTTCTACCGGTCGGATCCAAGTCGAGACCTGGCGATGCAATTGTCATCCGATACGGATCAGAGACTCAGTACGAGTTGATGGTCGTCGACGGGGGTACTCTGGAGACGGGGGCGCAGCTGGTGGAGCACTTACGTGCGAATTTTGGCCAGCATGTGGTCCTTAGCCATGTAGTGCTGACGCATCCTGACGCCGATCACGCCTCTGGGCTCAGAACATTACTTGAGGAAATCCCGGTCACCCATCTTTGGCTACATATTCCCTGGCTTCATGCAGCGGCCTGCTTGCCCTATTTTGAGAACAAGAATTGGACCGTGGCCGGGCTCGTTGCAGAGCTGCGTAGCCAATACAACATACTCGTAGAGTTGGTCGACATCGCAGTGGCCAATGGCACGATTGTTCATGAACCGTTTGCGGGCGAGACTATTGGTCCGTTCCAAGTGCTGTCGCCACACCAATTTGTGTACGATCTTTTTCTGCCCCAATTCCCCCGGACTCCGGCCCCGGATCAGACTGCAATCGAAGCGCAGGGCGCATGGATCGGAAAACCTCCGTCCAATTTTCTGGCTCAACTGTTTGAGAAGGCCACAGAGAAACTTCAGAAATGGGTTTCCGAAACATGGGAGACCGAGAGACTCAAGGACGGTGGCACGACCAGTGCCTCCAATGAAAGTAGTGTGATCCTGCACGGGGCTTTCAATAACGGGCCAGTCCTCCTGACTGGTGACGCAGGCGTGTGGGCTCTCACGCTCGCGGCTAACCGAGCTGACAAGGCGGGAATAGCTCTGCAAAATTTCTCGTTTGTTCAGATTCCGCACCATGGTAGTCGCCGAAACGTCGGTCCCACTATACTGAACCGCATTCTCGGGCCCATTCAGCTCGCCAATTCAGTCCCGAAGTTCTCGGCATTCGTATCGGCTCGTGCCGATGACGACACCCACCCCCGAAAGATGGTCACTAATGCTTTCATGCGTAGGGGTGGAACCGTCACGGCTACACAGGGATCGAAGAAGGTCTACCCGTATGGACCTGACGTCCCTCCTACCTAAAGGCCTGATGGATCCGTACGATCGTCCGGCTCGGTTATATCCCGGTCTTCTGGTGTTGGCACCGATCGCGGCCCTGTTGGTCTGTATATACACGCGTTCTCACCCATGGGTATCTGGGACACTGTCGGTTCTAGTTTTTTGCGGCGGCGCTTTCGCGATTGGCCGTATATCCCGGGATGCCGGCAAGCGATTGCAGGACAGGCTCTTCAAAAAAGTGGGGAGGGGCTCCTACGACGCAGGTCTTGCGCCACCGGAATACCGTATTCGACTTGCACACCAAGGAACGCTTCCACAAGGTGATTTCCAAGGGATTGGGAGTATCGTTACCTTCCACCGCGCAGGAGAACGCCGATCCAGCTGCTGCGGACGAGGTGTATCGAGCTGCCACCACGTGGCTAATCGGTCAGACGCGGGACGTGAAGAAGTTTCCGCTCGTCTTCAAGGAAAATGTTGCATTCGGGTTTCACCGGAATGCGCTTGGCGTGCGTCCCTACGGTGTACTGGTTTCTACCCTGTGCATCGCGTGGATTCTATTTCATGCAAAGGTACTGTCCGTGTCGGGACCGTTCGTCGCACCAGATAGGATGATAAGTCTTGGGCCGGAAGAGAGCGTAGCGACGATTGTGGCCGCCGCGATATTAGGAGTGTGGCTATTGTTTTTTAACGAGGCGGCACTGCAGCGCGCTGGTTTTTCGTATGCGGAAAGACTTCTTCAAAGTTGCGACAACATCAAGCCGGTCTCGCCTGTACGACGATCAGCGACTAAAAGGGTCAAGGGCAAAAAGCCATGACACAATGTCCCAATGATCATTTGATGCCTAATCTTCCGGTGCTCAAAAGAGTAATCGAGCGCAGTAGTTTTCTCTGCGCATTGCACTTGATTACCCCGGTTAGTTCGTTGGAATAACTGACCTTCTCTAACGCTGTGACGCCGGTCCAAAAATGGGGCGCGTGCACTTCTTGCGAAGATGGCAACATGCGCGGACGCCCGTCGCTACTTCTTCTTCCGTGTCGAGCGAATGCGAGATCGCCACGCACGAGCCATAACATCAGTATAGATATGCAGAAGTTGTATCGTGACTCGATAGAACTGCAGGATAGCCTTCCGGCCGCTTTCCTCTGACAATCACTACATGTTGGCAGAGGTACTCATCTCAGCTCGGGTTACCGCAGAGACGAAGCAGCGTTTCGCCGAACTCGCTCGACGCCAGGGCCTCTCTCAGTCGGCACTCATGAAACGCTTGGTCGAAACCGCGCTGGCCAGTGTTGCTCCCGTTGATCCGCTCTCCGACGGGCCGCCAAAACCGTTGCCTCCAAACGGAAGAATCTCGGTGCGTTTGCCGCAGGATGATCTGCTGCTGCTGCGGGAACGGGCGAGGGTACGCACCATGGCAAGCAGCACCTACGTTACGTTTCTCGTCCGGGGTCACCTGCGATCCTTGCCGCCGCTGCCGACCGAGGAATTCTTGGCGTTGCGAAAATGCGTGATGGAGGTTGCCGCAATCGGTCGGAACTTCAATCAAATGGCGCGGGCATTGAACGCCGGCGAGCGGAGTACGGGCCCGGATAGGGCTGATCTACTGAAGCTCCTGCGCGCGCTCGAAGCGCTCCGCGATCACTTCCGCAAGTTGCTCGATGCCAATTCAAAGAGCTGGTTGGGCTATGCGAAAGCGCCTGATTGATTTGCGGGGAGACGAGGAGCCAATCCTCGACATCGCAAGCTACGGACGAACGCCAGTTCCGCTGACGCGTCGCCAATTGACCCAGATCACTTTGACTGTTCGCCGCGCGCCAGAGGTGATGGTCAAAGTCTCCGGCGGTGCGCGAACGGTCGGTGGCGTGGAGCAGCACTTGGCCTATATCGGCCGCGATGGTGAGGTGGGTCTGCGGACAGACTCCGGCGAGGTCCTGGGCGGGGAGGGAGTTGCGCGGGCGATAACCGCGGATTGGAACCTGGACATGGACTCCAACCGGGGTCTTACCGAGCGCTCGATTCGGCAGCGCCAGTCTCCGAAGCTGGTCCACAACCTGATTTTCTCAATGCCATCGGGAACCTCACCGAAGGCACTTATGGCGGCCGTGCAGAAGCTGGCGAACAACGAGTGGGCGCTGAAGCACCGCTATGTGATGGCACTGCATACTGATAGCGGGCACCCGCATGTCCACGTCGTGCTCTTGGCGAGAGACATCGACGGGAACCGACTGAACATCAGAAAGGCGGATCTTCGGTCCTGGCGCGTGCAGTTTGCGGAGAACCTGCGCGAGCTCGGGGTGACCGCCAATGCGACGGAGAGAGCCGTTCGCGGCCTGAGCCGTACCCGGAAGAATGACGGAATTTACCGAGCAGCACAGCGACAGGACTCAACCCACCTCCGCAAAAGGTGGTCGCAGCTGGCGAAAGAAGTGGCCCAGGGTGAAGTCGCAATGGAGCCAGGCTCCCATACTGTCAAGCAAACCTGGGATGCGGTGGTGGAAGGTTGGAGGCTCGTCGCGAATAAGCTGCGTGCAGCCGGGGAACATGAGCATGCGGGCCAGATTCGCAGCTTCCTTGGTTCGATGCCGCCGCCGATGACAGAGAAGGAGCAATTGATGAGGAGTAAGCCGGAAGCAAAAAGGCTGCAGCCAGGCGACATCGATCGGGAGCGGACGCTAGAGTGATGTTGAATGCCTCCCGTTCGATCTCGCCGGTGTGGCCCGGGCCCAGCTCCGCAAGGAGCTGGCGCGCGATCTAACCGCGAGCCGATCCGTTGAGCCACCGAAGCGGTACGGCAGGAAGTCTGTTCACAGGGTGAATCAGGTCAGCTCCCAAAAGATCAGCCCAATCAAAAGGCCGAGAAACAGCCCGGTGGCGAAGCCGACCCAATACACTCTCCACAGTGTCATCGATGCCTCTGGAATCGGAATTCCGCGTTCAGTCATGTCCGCTTCGATCGCTTGGCGCATCTGATCTTTGGCGCGGACGCGAGCAAAGAATGCCGCGATAGTTCCCTTGCCATCGCCAACCCAGTCGATCCCGCTACCTCGGCCACCGCCTCCACCGCCGTGACCACCTCCACCAGCTCCCCCGCCCAACTTTGATGCTTCCGCCGATGCGATGAAGGCGCGTACATTAGCGGTTTCGCAGTGCATGTCTACAGGGGACACAGCGCAGTTCGAGTCTGTTCAGACCAACCGCAAGCCGCTCCGAGTTTGCGAGGGTAATTGCCGCTGCTACAAGGCGGTTGCTGCGGTGGTGTCGGCCAGTCGTCGCGACGCCGATCTAGGGCAGCAAGCAGTTGCAGACAGTATCGGAATGTCGCGGAACACCCTGGTGCGAATCGAGTCGGGTCAACTCCCAATGACCATTCCCGAGCTGATGGCGTTTGCCAAAGCGCTCAAACTGTCGCCGACCGTGCTGATGGATCTCATCGTGCGGTGGCATCGCTGAGTCGTCTACTTTCAATAATTGGACGGCCACAAGCAGGTAGAGCAAACAAATCTCGAACTCGGCCAAGAACCGTAGGACGCGGGCAAACCGTCAGGCTCGAAAGGCCGACCGGTCAAATCGCACTACGTCGTCGTCGTTCGACCGCTCCAAGGATCACGCCGAGGCCAGTAGTAAGGGCCAAACACGAGTAGAGGTCGAGGTCCGTTAGCACCATCGTTGGATCCAGCCCGGAGATTGAAAAGCCAATCAGCGCGGCGAGAAGAGGACTCGCTACTCCAACGCCGATCGCGATTCGCTCGTTATATTCGACCGAAATCGGTGCCGTCAGAACGAGGCCGACCAGCGCAATCAGCCAGCAGACGAGGGGCGCAGGCCCTCCCATGGGGAGTGGAGGTGGGGAAAAGCAGTCGACGAGCGGGTACGGATTGTCCGTTCCCCAAACGGGATCAGGTGGCGGAGGTGGGAGATATTTGTCATAAGGATCACAGCCGAAGGAATGTAGAAAGAGCGGCGTCATCGACGCCGTACAGAGAATTCCACCCAGCGCTCCAGCAACTACGTTTCTTATTGACACGAGGCTTCCTTCCCGTTTCCCTTCGACCACCCTAACACCCTCGCACTTGCTCGGGGAGAGTTCAATTCACAGTTTGTTAGCAGTTCGGTGTCCATTGTGTCGCAAGGCAGATCTTCGACATTAGATGGTTGGTAAGACCTCACAACTCTCACCTTGGCCAGTGCCTGCGGACGTGCCACAGTCGACCTCAAACGCCGTATCTTGCGGCGATGGCCCGCCTGCTGAGGTATTGAGGTGAATCTGGCAATCAACAGCACCTACTTTGGCCTCCTGGCCGAATTCGGTGAGGCAAACATCCCGCTGGAAAAGGTAGCCCCCAAGTACTTCGGCCTCAGTTACGCAGAAGCCAGGCGAAGGGCTCCCGCGAAAATGTTGCCTTGCCGCGCCTTCAGACTCGGCGGCCAGAAGTCACCATGGCTGGTGAGTGCGATGGATCTTGCTGAGCTGATTGACGCGCAACGCGAGCGGGCGCGATAGGCGTGACGGATGCAACGTTTTGCGACACTTGCCTGACAGCTCTGAGGTGAGAGGCACTGATAGAGCGGACGTTTTCGGGGCGGAGGTTGGTATATCGCTTCAGCTCGTTCCACGAGTCGTGCAAAGTGAACTGCGCGACCTCGTGAATCTGATAGCCACGCTCAAACAGTCGGCTCGTGGCCTCATGGCGGCAATCGTGGAAGTGAAGGTCTTGGATACCCAGGATTTGGCAGGCGCGAGTGAAAGCCGCCTGGACACTTCGCGAGTTGTAGGGAAAGACGTACTCGCTAGTCCTTGGCTGGCGCTGGATGATGGCCCAGGCCTCCGGAGTGCATTTGAACCGGCGGTGGTTTCCTTCTTTCTCGCGCGGATGCTTGGCGTCTCGCACCATACCGCTACATGACTGCTCTTCGAGATCCGCCCATTCAATGCGCGTGATTTCGGATTCGCGGCGGGCGGATTCGATGGCGAATTCCAGGACGTCGCACATCGGAATCTCGGAGCGGCGGTCCCGACGTGAGAAGAAATCAAACAGCGCATCCAATTCCTCCGCGGTCGGGCGCCGGTCGCGCTTCCTAGACTTCTTGATCAGTCGCAACTCGCGACACGCCGTTCGGGCCTCTTGGACGATCGCCGGATCCACCGGGATCTCTTTGACGCTTTTCGCCGCCTTCAAGACAGAGCTGATCCAAGTGAGATCGTTCCCAACCGTTGCAGGGCCAGCGCCGTCAGCGCGTCGGCTCCGCACGTGATCAATGAGCATGGCGCTGGTCAACGCGAGGGCATCACTCTGACCGATCGGATGGTGCTCGAGGAATTCCAGATGCGATTGTTTGGACCGCTGCCAATTGGCCAGCGCTTTGAATTCGTCGATGTACCAACGGATCAAACTGGCCAGGGAAGGGCGACCGTGCCTCACGCGAATCATGGCGGTCGGGTCTTCCAACTCGACCTCACGCGCCCGCGCCCATTTCTCCGCGGCGGTCCGAAGTTCGAACGTCTTCGATTCCCTGTGGACGAGCACACCGTTCTTGGCGATACGGATGTTGGCCGTATATCGCATGCCGGACTTCATTTTCCGAGCCAGAATGTGCGCCATCGAGCAGCTCCAAATGCTACGAACGATTCTCGTAGCAATTTGGTAGCATTGGCAAGTGTTAAATGAACACAAACCCGCAGAAATAGCGCAGAAACGCCGAGCATGGAAAACGCTGAGAAAATAGGCCGAAACATCGAAAAACAAAGCGTTTCGATTGACCGTCGCGTGTCAGTTGCGCCAATGATGGACTGGACCGACCGCCACTGCCGCTACTTCCTCCGCGGCTTCGCCCCCCACGCCCTCCTGTACACCGAAATGATCACCGCCGCAGCCATCCACCGCGGCGACCGGGCCAGGTTG
>Ga0068858_100000857_pt1 | contig 31467 bp, 28 predicted proteins | sample KBSSwiS12_FD_66589 | JGI IMG/M metagenome (GOLD analysis project Ga0068858, IMG submission 66589) | Switchgrass rhizosphere microbial communities from Kellogg Biological Station, Michigan, USA - KBS Switchgrass S1-2 | ecosystem: Host-associated > Plants > Roots > Rhizosphere > Soil ... | reverse complement strand
ATTTTCGTTTTCCGCATCGCCGCGGGGTGGAGCAGCCCGGTAGCTCGTCAGGCTCATAACCTGAAGGTCACAGGTTCAAATCCTGTCCCCGCACCCAAGTTCGACGGCCCCGTGAGCCTCACGCTCCGGGGCCGTCGTCGTATTCGCCGCTTCCCTTCGCCCGAACCCGCCTGCACCTCCGGCGCCTAAAATCTTGCTCGCCGGGTGCGCGCGAGCGGGGCAGTGTAGGCTTTGCGTCGCCAACGGCGAGGCGGCCGGCCGGTCTTGTCGATTGAAGATCCGGTCGTGGTCCGGGCCGGAGACGCGAGGGAGGTCGAGTTGAGCAGCAACCTGGCGGCGAGCGCGGCGCTGGACGCCTTCATGATAACGCAGACGCTGATCCGCTATTCGATCGCGCTCGACAGCTGCGCGGCGGAGCTTATCAAGGACTGCTTCACCGAAGATGCGGTGCTCGTGTACGACCTGGGGGGCGTGAGCCGCGATGAGTTGATCGCCGTCTCCGCGGGCGTTCGCGAACTGGACGCGACGCAGCACTTCCTCAGCCTGCCGACCATCACCGTCGACGGGGACCTCGCCCATTCGCGCTGCTACTTCCTGGCGCAACATGTGAATAACGTCCTCGCGCCGGACAGCACCTTGATGACGGGCGGCTGGTACGACGACGCCTGGCGACGCACGGAGCAGGGCTGGCGCATCGCGCGCCGAAGAGCGGTCAGGGTGTGGATGGAAGGCAATCCCGCCGTCGAGCGGAACCAGGCCGACGGCATCGAAACCGCCGATGGCATGCGGCCGAACGGAGCCGCCAAGAGAACCGGGTCGGGCCGGGGTCCGCCCTACGGCTTTGAGGGGCCGGCGGCCGATCGGCCCTGACACGACGGCGCGGGTCTAGAGAGATTGGAGATGAGCATGGCGACCGATCCAGGGGCGGCGCTGGACGCCTTCCTGATCAACCAGGCGCTCACGCGGTACACCATGGCGCTGGATAGCTGCGCTCTGGATGTCGTCGAGGACTGCTTCATCCCAGACGCCGTGCTCGATTATGACGAGCTTGGCGTCATGAGCCCAAAGGCCTTCGTGGAGAGGTCGGCCGCGATACGTGGGCTGGATGGCACCCACCACGCCCTTGGGCTACCGCTGATGGAGATCCGCGGCGACGCAGCGAGCTCGCGTTGTTACTTCGTGGCGCAACACGTGAAGAACGCCCTTGCGCCCCGCGCCTTCCTTTCGACCGGCGGCTGGTACGATGACGAGCTTATCCGCACGGCCGCGGGCTGGAAGATCGCGCGGCGAAGGGCGGTGAGGGTGTGGGTGAACGGCAATCCCGCCGTCGTCGGCCTTCCGGGCGTGCGGACCGCCGAGGGGATGCTGCCGAGCGGCGCGAGCCCGAGGTCGGCGTCAGGGCGCGACGCTCCGCAGTGGCTGAAGCGCCTCCCTGCCGCGAACGGCGGCGCCACTGGCCGAATGGCCGAGGCCAGCCTGGAGCTAGAGGCCTTCCTGATCAGCCAGCTCCTGTCCCGCTATGCTGTCGCGGTCGACAGCGGCGCCTTCGAGCTGCTCGCAGATTGTGTCACGGACGACGCCCTCATCGACTACGGCGGCGGAGTGGAGATGAACCGCGAGCAGTTCATCCGGAGCTTCGAGCCGGTCCTCGAGTTGGAGGCCACCCATCACCTCCTCGGCCTCCCGGCGCTTAGCATAGAGGGCGATGTGGCCCGCTCCCGCTGCTACTGCATCGCCCAACACGTCAAGAACGGCGAGGCGGCGGAGCCTTGCTTGACCATGGGCGGGTACCATCAGGACGAGCTTCGCCGGACGGAGGCCGGATGGCGCATCCACCGCCGCCAGGCCGTCCGCACCTGGATGGCCGGCAATCCCGCCGTGCTGGGCATCTCCGACGCGCGCGAAGCCGCGGGCCCGCCGCCGGAGGGCGGCTTGCAGAAGGGCGCTGAGAACGTCGAGCGGACGCCGCCGCCTTGGTTCAAGGCGACGACGAAGGCTTGAACCCCGGTCACCGCGCGCCTTAGCTGCAGGCATGATCTTTCCCTTCACGCCGGATTTCCGACGCCGGCTCGCCGAGCGGTGCGACGCCTTTCCGCGGCAGACGGCCGAGACGGAGGGGCTGAAGCGGTCGGCGGTGGCGATCACCCTGGTGGACGCCGGCGACGGTTCGGGCGAGGCGGCGGTGCTGCTCACGCGCCGCGCGCCCCGGCTTCGGGCGCACGCCGGCCAGTGGGCGCTGCCGGGCGGCCGGATCGACGCCGACGAGACCGCCGAGGCCGCCGCGCGGCGCGAGTTCGAGGAGGAGCTCGGGGCGGCGCTTCCGGAGGCTTCGGTGCTGGGCGCCCTGGACGACTATCCGACGCGGTCAGGCTATGTGATCCACCCCATCGTCGCCTGGCTGGAGGAGGTCCGCGCCATCCGCGCCAACCCGCACGAGGTGGCGGCGGTCTATCGCGTGCGGCTGGACGAGATCAGCCGGCCCGGCGCCGTGAGCTTCGTCGACATCCCCGAGAGCGACCGGCCGGTCATCCGCATCCGGTTCGGCGACGGGCGTTTCCATGCGCCCACAGCGGCGATGGTCTACCAGCTTCTGGAGCTGGCGGCCGGCCGGGTCACCCGTGTCGATCACCTGGAACAGCCGGTGTTCGCCTGGCGCTGAGGGGCGAGGCCGTGAATTTTGGGCGGGCCGCCATAACGGCGCCGCCTTCGACCGCGATGGAGATCTGATGCGCGTCTGGATCGCCGCCTTGTTTATCGTTGGTCTGGCCGTCCTGGGCGCCAAGCCGGCCCTGGCGGACCCGGTCTATGAGGCGCGCACGGCCGTCGGCGCGTGCCTGGCGGCGGTGATCGACGGGGCGCCGGTCGCCGACGCGCAGGACCAGGGCGTGGCCCTCCATCGCGAGACAAATCCCAACCTCTGCACGGTGACCGTGGCCGCCGGCGAGCCCGCCGAGGTGCGCGAAGCGGTCATCGCCGTCGTCGCCACGCGCGCGGAAGGCTTCGCACCCGCAAAGACCGCCTGGGACCCCGGCCCGTTGGCCAGCCGCGAGACCTTTTGCAACCGGCCCGGCCGGCGGGCGGTGAACCTGGTCTTGGAGACCGCCAAGCCCGGCGCCTCGCCGGTTCTGAGAGTCACGGTGATCGAAGGCCGCGCGCGGGATCAGCGCTGCGATCTCGACATGGGGCTTCAGCGGCCCTAAGCCGCGTCCCGCCCGCGCTTGTTCCCAGACGATGCGGCGCTGAAGCCGGAAGGGTCCATCATGCCGCCCACCTTGCCGCCGCCCACCGCCGGGGCCGTCGTCGTCTACGCCCCGCAGCTCGCGCCGCTGGCCGGAGAGCAGGCCTTCGACGCGCGCGTCTTGCCGGCCGCAGTGCTGCGCAGCACGCCGCGCCTGGACGAGGCGCTGGCGACGACGCCCGGCGTCTCCCTGTTCCGGCGCACCTCCAGCCTGGCGGCCAACCCCACGACCCAGGGATTGTCGCTGCGCGCCATCGCCCCGTCTGGAGCGGGCCGGGCCCTGGTCACCCTGGACGGCGCGCCGGTGAACGATCCTTTCGGCGGTTGGGTGATCTGGAGCGCGCTTCCACCCGAAGGCTTGGACGGGGTCTCCATCGTGCGCGGTGCGGGGGCGGGGGCCTATGGCGCCGGAGCGCTCACCGGCGTGGTGGCCCTGCGGGAGCGGCCCGCAGACCGCGCGCTGCACGCGCTGGACATTTCAGCGGGCCAGCGTGACGGCTGGCGGGGCGCCGCCGCGGTGGGCGGGAAAGGCGTGCTCTTGACGGTCGCGGGCGAGACGAGCGCTGGATACACCCCTGTCCGGGGCGCGCAGCGGGGGGCGGCGGACACACCCCTCGATTTGCACACCTCCAGCGTGGCGTTCCGCGCGCAGCACGCCGTGGGTGCGGCGACCGCCTCGGCGCGCTTCGGCTATTACGAGGAGCGGCGCGGCGCGGGTCTGGCGGGGGCTGCGTCCGTCGCGTCGGGGGCCTCGGCCACCTTCACCCTGGCCCGTCCTAGGACCGCCGAGGCGCTCGGTTGGCGCGTTCAGGCCTGGGTGCGCGCCAGCGACTTCGCCAACAGCTCGGTGGCCGTGGCGGCCAACCGCAGCTCCACCACCCCGGCCAACGACCAGGACCGCACGCCGGCCCAGGGCTATGGCCTGAACGCCGCCGTGCAGGGCCGCGCCGGCGCGGTCGGTTGGGAGGCGGGGGCCGATGCGCGCCTGACCCGCGGCGTGGAGTTCGAACGCTTCCGTTTCTTGGGCGGCCGGTTCACCCGCGGACGCAAGGCAGGCGGCGAGACCAGCGTCGCAGGCGCCTATGTCAACGCCGACTGGACGAGCGGGCCGTGGCTCGCCACCGCGGGCGTGCGGGCGGACGCCTGGAGCTCCTCTGGCGCGGTGCGACGCGAGCAGGACCTCGACACGCGGCAGCTGACCCTCGACACCCATCCGGCCGGCTCTAGCGGGGTGACGCCCACGGCGCGTGCAGGCGTCCGCTACAGCCTGACCCCGGAGACCTGGATCCGCGCCGCCGCCTATACGGGCTTCCGGCCGCCGACCCTCAACGAACTGCACCGCCCCTTCCGCGTCGGCAACGACGTCACCGAAGCCAATCCCTCCCTCAAGCCCGAGCGGCTGCAGGGCGTGGAAGCCGGGATCGGGGGCCAGGGCGACCTCGCCTGGTCGGCCACCGCCTTCTTCAACCGCCTGTCCGACCCGATCACCAACGTCACCATCGGCGTCGGTCCGGCGACCTTTCCGACTGCGGGGCTGATCCCCGCAGGCGGCACGCTTCGTCAGCGGCAGAACGCCGGCGTGATCAACGCCTGGGGCCTAGAGGGCGACGCCAGCGGCGATCTCGGCGCGGCGCTGGGCTGGCGCGCGGCCTTCGCCTACACCCACGCGCGGGTCGATGGCGGGGGCTCCGCGCCGCAGCTCACCGGCAAGCGGCCGGCACAGGCTCCGGCCTTCACCGCGACGGGCGGCTTGGACTGGCGTCCCCTCGACCGGCTCGGCCTGTCGGCGGACCTGCGCTACGAAAGCCTTCGCTTCGAGGATGACCTCAATTCCCGCCGGCTCAAGGCCGGCCTGCAGGTCGACGCCCGCGCCACCTGGCGCATCCGCGCCGACACCGAGGTCTATGCGTCTCTCGACAATGTGGGCGACGGCCGCCTGGCGACGGGTCAGACCGCTGACGGCGTCACCAGCTACGGCCAGCCCCGCACCTTCCGCGTCGGCCTGTCGATCCGGCGCTGAGGCTGTCAGGGCGGCGAAACGACCGCGTCGGCGGTCTCGCGCAGCATGGCGCGGGCGGCGCGGGTTTCGCCGGCTTCGTCGCGGTCTCGCGCAGCCTCCAGGAACCGAAGCACCGCGAGCTCGAAGGCGCGCTCGTCAGTCCCGGCCTTTAGCGCAAGGCGCCCGGCGGCGTAGGCCTCCATGACGGCCGGGTGGATGTAGGCGCGTCGGCAGACGGCGGCGGTGTTGCCCAACACGGCGGACACCGCCTTGACGCAGGTGTTGAGGTTGCGCTTGGCCTCGGCCGCGCTCGCGCATGGACCCTGCAGGATCAGCGCGCGGGCGGCCGCCACGGTGCCGGCCCAGGTGCGGAAGTCCTTGGCCGAGAAATCCTCGCCCATCGCCTCGCGGATGTAGGCGTTGATGTCGGCGCTCTCGACCGCCCGCCGCTCGCCGGCCTCGTCGAGGTATTGGAACAGGCGTTGGCCGGGCACGTCCTGGCAAGCCTTGACGATGCGGGCCAGCCGCCGGTCGTGGAAGCCGGTGCGGTGGACCTTGCCGCTCTTGCCCCGGAACTCGAAGATCGCCTTGCCGCCGGCGATGCACACGTGGCCGTCGCGCAGGGTGGTCAGGCCGAAACTCCGGTTCTGGCGCGCATATTCGTTATTGCCGACCCGGATCAGGGTGATCTCCATGACCCGCGCCACCGCCGCCAGCACTTTCTCGCGCGGCAGGCCTGGGCGGCCCAGGTCGGCTTCGATCCGCCGACGCAGGCGGGGCAGGGCCCGGCCGAAGGCGATGACGCGCGTGTACTTGTGGGCGTCGCGGACCTGCCGCCAACGGTCATGGTAACGGTACTGCTTGCGGCCCTTGGCGTCGCGCCCCGTCGCCTGGATGTGGCCATTGGCCCTGGGGTTGATCCACACGTCCGTCCAGGCCGGTGGAATGGCCAGGGCGCGGATGCGGTCCAGCGTACCGGCGTCGACGACCGCCTGGCCGTTCGGCCGTAAATAGTCGAAACCTTCCCCCCTGGCCTTTCTGCGACGTATGCCGGGGTCCTGGTCCGAGACATAGACCAGGCCCGCCGCTGCCGCGTCCTCCACGCTGATGTCCTCCAGTGTCGCCAAGCCGGCTCCTCCAGCCAGCCGCCAACGTGGTATGGCGGGCGCGGTTCCGTTCGACCTTGGCCGGAGATGGCTTGAACTACCGACACGCTTTCCACGCTGGAAACTTCGCCGACCTGGTGAAGCACGCCGCCCTCCTGGCCCTGCTCGCCGAGATGCAGGCGGATTCCGCGCCGTTGATGGTGATCGACACCCATGCCGGCCGCGGCCTCTATGACCTGGACGGCGTCGAGGCGCGCAAGTCGGGCGAGGCTCAGGCTGGGATCATGCGACTGATGACGGCGAAGGACGCGCCGGGCGCGTTCCGGCCTCTCGTGCAGTCCGTCCGTGAGCTGAACGGCGGGGGACCGGTCCGCCGCTATCCCGGCTCGCCCTGGCTGATCGCCGAGCGCCTGCGTCCCCGGGATCGTTTGGCGGCCTGCGAGCTTCGGCGGGAGGAGTACGCCGCCCTGCGCAAGACGCTGGAGGGCCACGCGCAGGTCGAGGCCCTGTGCGCCGACGGCTATGCAACGGCGGCGTCACGCACGCCGGCGATGGGCGCGGCCTTGGTTCTGGTCGATCCGCCTTTCGAGCGCGCCGACGACTACGCCCAGGCGGTGAAGGCGGTCGCGGCCGTGCGCCGCCGCAATCCGCTGGCGAGGGTGCTGGTCTGGGTCCCGCTCAAGGACCTGGAGACCTTCGACGCCTTCCTGCGCGACATCGAGGATGCCCGCCAGGCGCCGCTGCTGGTCGCCGAGACGCGCATGCGGCCGTTGAGCGATCCGCTGCGGATGAACGGCTGTGCGCTGGTCCTGGCCGGCCCGCCCGGGCGGCTTTTCGAGACCCTGGAGCCCGTCTGCGGCTGGGCCGCCGAGGCGCTTGGCGAAGACGGCCAGGCGCGGGTTTATAGGCTGTAATGCTGAAGCGCGGCCTTGATATCGCCGCCGGCGCCGCCGGCCTGCTGCTGCTCTGGCCGGTGCTGCTGGCGCTGGCGCTGGCGGTGCGCATCGAGAGCGCCGGGCCGGCGATTCACTGGTCGGAGCGCGTCGGGCGGGAGAACCGCGCCTTTCGGATGCCGAAGCTGCGCACGATGCGAGTGGGGGCGCCCAACGTCGCGACCCATCTGCTGGCCGATCCCGACCAATGGGTGACGCCGCTGGGGCGGTTCCTGCGGCGCACCAGCCTGGACGAGTTGCCCCAGCTGTGGAGCGTGCTGAATGGCGACATGAGCCTGGTGGGTCCACGACCCGCCCTATTCAACCAGGACGACCTAGTGGCCTTGCGGACGGAGCGCGGCGTCCATCGGCTGCGGCCGGGGCTGACCGGCTGGGCGCAGGTCAACGGGCGCGACGAGCTGCCGATTCCGCAGAAGGTGGCGCTGGACGCCGAGTACCTGGCCAGGCGCTCGCTGGCGTTCGACTTGAGCATCCTGCTGGCCACCGTGGGCGCCGCGTTCGGGGGGCGCGGCGTGCGCCATTAGTCCGGCCCCGGCGGGAACATGCTCCCGGGGTATCGGCGTTGACGCCCGAGGCCTCAGTTCGGGAGCTGATCATGAGCAGCGACGCCAACCCAGGTCCAAAGCCCCATCCACGTCGGCCGACCGCGCCGCCTGCCGGCCGCGCCGGCGCGCGCCGGCCGCTGCAGCGCGCGGGAAGCTGGACGCAGGATCACTGGCGCGCGGCGCGCGAGCGCCTGGCGCGCACCCCGCCAAAGACCCGCCGGGCCCTGACCTGGACCGGGGCTTCGCTCGGGCTTCTGGTCATCGCCGTCTCCATCCTGATCGCCATCTGGGACTGGAACTGGTTCCGCGGTCCCTTGGCGCGGATGGCGTCGGCGCGGATGCACCGCGAAGTCAGCATCAATGGCGACCTGAAGGTCCATCTGTTCTCCTGGCAGCCGAGCGCCACCGTCGACGGCGTGCGGATCGCCAATGCGCCCTGGGCCGGGAAGGCGCCGATGGCGGACGTCGGTCGCATCGCCGTGCGCATCCGCCTGATCCCCCTGCTGACGGGGCGCCTCGACATGCGTCTGCTGCGCTTCGACCAGCCGCGCGTCTCGCTCTACAGGGACGCCCAGGGCCGCGCGAATTGGGACCTCTCCGGCGGCAAGGCGGCGACCGCGCCGCTGCGCCTGCCGCCAATCCGCGACTTCATCATCAAGGATGGGCGGCTGGAGTTCCAGGACGTGCGGCGCAAGCTGACGTTCAAGGGCACGATCGAGGCCAGCGAACAGCTCGGCGCCCGCAACACCGGCTTCGAGATGCGCGGCCAGGGCGCGCTGAACGCCCAACCCTTCGTCGCCCAGGTGACGGGGGGACCGCTGCTGAACATCGATCGCGCCAAGCCCTATCCGTTCGATGCGAACATACGCGCCGGCCAGACTTTCGTGACCGCCAAGGGCGCGGTGCCCAAGCCCTTCGACCTTGGCCGCTTCCACATGGACACCACCGCCCGCGGTCCCGACCTTTCGGACCTCTACAACATCACCGGCGTGCCTCTGCCCAACACCCCGCCCTATCGGTTGCATGGTCGGCTTTCGCGCGACGAGAACCTCTGGCGGATCGACGGCCTGGGCGGCGCGGTGGGCAGCTCCGACCTGGGAGGCCGGCTGTCGGTGAAGACCGGCGGGGCGCGGCCCTATCTCACCGCCAACCTGCTGACCCGCAGCCTGGACTTCGTCGATCTCGGCGCCCTGTTCGGCGGCGCGCCCAAGGTCGGCAAGGTGGCTTCGCCAAAGCAGATCGCCGCCGCCCGCCTGATGCAGGCCCAACAGCATCTGCTGCCCGACGCCACCCTGAAGACCGATCGGATCCGGGCCCTGGATGCGGACGTCACCTACAAGGCGCTGGCGATCCGCAACGCGCCGGTCAACCTGCGCTCGGGCTCGACCCGGGTGAAGCTCAGGGCCGGCGTGCTACGCGCCGATCCGCTCGCCTTCGAACTTCCGCAAGGCCGCATCAATGGCGAGGTCGAGCTCGACGCCCGCAAGGCGACGCCGGTGACCAGCCTCGACCTTCGCCTGTCGAACGCCCGCCTGGAGCACCTCACGCCGATCCGGTTCCAGGGGAAGGTTCCCTTGGCCGGAGCGCTGGCGGGGCGTGCGAAGCTCAGGGGCTCGGGCGACTCCGTCCACAAGGCCTTCGCCAACGCCGACGGCGACGTCAGCGTCGTCGTGCCCGACGGGCGTATCCGCAAGGCGCTGGCCGAGCTGATGGGCGTCAATGTGGTGCGTGGCCTTGGCCTGTTGCTGTCGAAAAACCAGGACACCACCCCGATCCGCTGCGGCGTCGTCCACTTCCGCGCCGACAACGGCATGTTCAAGGTCGACCAGATGGTGTTCGACACCGGCCCTGTGCTGGTGACCGGCTCGGGCGCGATCAACATGGACACCGAGCAACTCGACCTGAAGGCCCAGGGCCATCCCAAGACGTTCCGTCTGGTGCGGGTGATGCTGCCGGTGACGGCGCGCGGCACGCTGGCGAGCCCGAAGCTGGGCGTCGAGCCGGGCGCGGCCATCGCCCAGGGCGGCGTGGCGGCGGCCTTGGCCGCCTTCCTCTCGCCCCTGGCGGCCATCCTGCCCTTCATCGATCCGGGGCTGGCCAAGGACGCCAACTGCGCCGCCCTCGTGGCGGAGGCGAAGAGCCAGGGCGCGCCGGTCAAGGCGCCCCGCGCGGCCGCCGCCCGTTAGTTTTTTGGCGGGTCAACGGCCCAAAAGCGCGCTTCGGAGCGTTTGGGCGCTGTGAAGCTGGCCTACTTCGTCCATGACCTGAACGACCCGGCGGTCCGCCGCCGGGTGCGCATGCTGCGCGCGGGCGGAGCCGAGCCGGTTGTGCTGGGCTTCCATCGCGGGGAGACGGCGCCGGCCGAGGTGTCGGGCGCGCCGGCGGTGGATCTGGGGCGCACTTACGACGCCCGCCTCGGCCACCGGGCGCGCGCCACGGCGCTGGCGGCGATGACTGCGGGTCGTTGGCGGAGGCTGCTGCAAGGCTCCGAGGCGGTGATGGCGCGCAGCCTGGAGATGTTGGCGGTCGCCAGCGCCGCGCGCGTCCTGGCGGGCCTGCGCGGGCCGCTCACCTACGAGTGCCTGGACATCCACCGCATGATGCTGGGCGAGGGCCCCAAAGCCCGCGCCGCACGCGCCGCCGAACGCGCCCTGATGCGCCATGCGGACCTGCTGATCGTCAGCTCGCCCGCTTTCCTGTCCGCCTATTTCGAGCCGCGGCAGGGCGTCCGGCGCAGACTGCGCCTGCCCGTGCGGCTGGTGGAGAACAAGACCCTGGAGGTGGAGGGCGAGGCCCCGCGACTCGCGCCGGCCCCGGCCCCCGGCCCGCCCTGGCGGATCGCCTGGCTGGGCGCCATCCGCTGCGCCAGGAGCCTCGATCTGCTGACGGACCTCGCGCGGCGTAGGCCCGACCTGGTGCAGGTGTCGATCCATGGGCGGCCGGCCTACACGGAATTCACCGACTTCGACGCCCAGGTGGCGTCGGCCCCCGGCGTGACCTTCGGCGGGGCCTATGGCGCCGAGGACCTGCCGAGGCTCTACGGCCAGGCGCATTTCTGCTGGGCCATCGACTACATGGAGGAGGGCCAGAACTCCGCCTGGCTGCTGCCTAACCGCCTCTACGAGGCGAGCCGCTTTGGCGCGGCGCCGATCGCGATTGCGCGGGTGGAGACAGGTCGATGGCTGGCGGCGCGAAACCTGGGACTGAGGATCGAAGACCCGCGCGACCTGGAGGCGGTCCTGGACGGGCTGCGCGCACAGGACTATGCCCGCCTGCGCCGGGAGTTGGAGGCCATGCCGACCTCGGCCTTCGTGGCCGACGTCGCGGAGTCGCGAGCGTTTGTCGCTGCGATCATGACCGCGACGGCCGGAGATGTGGCTAAGGTAGAGCTTGATAGCTCTACAGCAAAGGTTGCCATCTAACCTTCGCTATAGCCTAAAAGCTCGGCATATGAAGGGTTGTGTCCGCGACCACGCGTTTCTGCGCGAAGTGCAAGCTTGAGCATATGTAGAGAAACTTTAAGCGGAACCTTATCGCGGCATTTCTGTTTTTCGGGGCGTGACACCAAGAGCTTCGCCGCTTGATACCCGGCGACCCGAGAGTTGGAACGTGCGTATGTTGAATCCCAAAAACGAAGGCCTGCAGCCGTCGCAGGACAGTCGCGAGGACGTCGGACCCGGCATCGCCGGGGAGCCGCGGTCCTTCGCACCCGACCAGCGTGTTTCGAGCTTCACCCCGCGGGTTTGGGAAGGTCTCGATCCTTCGAAGTTCATTCGCCTGCCGGCCATGGCCGCGGCGAACGACCAGGCGGTGGAGCCCCCTGTCGTCGCCACGGTGGATCCGCGGCGGCGCGCTCTGGTGGTGATCCCCGCTCTGAACGAAGAAGACGCCATCCGAGGCGTGATCGACCGTATCCTGTCGGACGAGAACCTGGTCGATCCGTTACTGGTGGTGGCGGACGGCGGCTCCACCGACGCCACGCGTGAGATCGTGCGCGAGATCGGCGAGACCGACCCGCGTGTCCGGCTCATCGACAATCCCGGCCGCGTGCAGAGCGCCGGGCTTAACCTCGCGGCGGCCGCGATCGCCGGGGACCGTCCCTGGCTGGTGCGTGTCGACGCCCACGCCGACTACCCGCAGAACTATGTCTCCAGCCTGATTGAGGAAGCGATCCGCACCGGCGCCACCTCGGTCGTGGTCTCCATGGACACGATCGGCGAAACCGGCTTCCAGCGCGCCGTGGCGGCGGCCCAGAACTCGCGCCTTGGCACCGGCGGCTCGGCCCATCGCCTGCCCGCGGACGGCCAGTGGGTCGACCACGGCCACCACGCCCTCTTCGACCTGGAGGCCTTCGAGGGGCTTGGCGGCTACGACGAGAGCTTCAGCCACAACGAGGACGCCGAGCTGGACCTGCGCCTGCGCCGCCAGGGCGGCCGCATCTGGCTCACCGACCGCGTGCGGATCGGCTACCACCCGCGCCGCACGCCTCAGGCGCTGTGGAATCAGTATTTCAGCTACGGCAAGGGACGGGCCCGAACCGTGCTCAAGCACTATACGCCGCTGAAGATGCGTCAGGTGCTGCCCCTCGCGGTGGCCCCCGCGGTGGCGGGCCTTCTGCTGGCGCCCTTCTACTGGGCGCTGGCGATCCCGGCGCTGGTGTGGGCGCTGACGGCCCTGAGCCTGGGCGCTAGTCTGGCGGTCCGCAAGGGCGACCTCGGCGTCCTGATGTCCGGACCGGCGGCCATGATCATGCATCTTGGCTGGTCGGCGGGCTTCTGGACCCAGCTTGTCAGCCATCGCGGCGAACGGCGGGTCTGCGACCTCTTGGCGGCGCCCCGACACGCCTTCGGCTGAGGTAAAGCGCGGAAGACTACGGCGCGAAGCGGTACGCGCGGATGTAGTCGATGCGGTAGGCTCCCGGCCACGGGGTCGTGTCGTCCGGATCGCCCGGCCAGCCGCCGCCGACGGCGAGGTTCGCCAGCATGTACATCGGCTTGCTCATGTCCGCGGGCGTGGGCTGACGCTTCACTTCGCGGCCGTCGACGTACCAGACGATCGCCTTGGGATCCCAACTCACCGAGAAGACGTGGAAGGCGTCGGGGTCCACGGCCACCTTCACCGCCGGCGGCGAGCCCAGCTGGGAGTGGGCCGTGAAATAGACCTCCGAAGCGTCTCCGATGCTCTCCACGACGTCGAGCTCCGGCGGCCAGCTGAGGTCGGCGGGCAGTAACCAGAAGGCCGGCCACATCCCCTTGCCCTGGGGCAGCTTGGCGCGCATCTCGAAATAGCCGTAGGTCTGGGAGAAGGACGGCTGGGTGGTGATCAGGCCCGAGACGTAGCGGTATCCCCCGAGCTTGGCTTCGAGCCCTTGCGGCGCCGGCCTGGCCGAGATCGTCAGCACGCCCCCCGCCACGGAGAACGGGTCCAGCGCCGGCCATTGCGCGGAGATGCCGGGAAAGTCCTCGTCGAGATAGAGCTGCCGCTCCTTGTTTCCTGGGAGCGAGCGCAGGTCGGTCAGGTGGTTGGGCTTTCCGTCGCGGAAAACCGTCCGCCACACGCCCTTGCCGTGGCGGTATGGCCGGAAGGTGTCGAACTCGTCGGCGAAGGTGAGCTGCAGGCGCCGCCCGTCCGGCGCCTTGGCCAGCGGCCCCTGGGCCGGGGCCGCGACGGTCTGTTCGACCTTGACGCATGCGGCCAGGCCGAATGCGGCGACGGCGGCAAGGAAGGCGGCGCGGTGTGATCCGCGCCGCCTGGTCGAGGCAGAGTCCGACATGCTGGCGAGGGCCTTAGGCTGCGGCGATGTAGTAGTTCTTGAAGTAACCGTAATAGTCGCTGGAGTCGCCGTACCCGTAGCGCGCCTGGCCCTTGACGTTGACCTTGGTCAGCAAGGCGCCGACCACGTTGGCCCCGCACTCCTGCAGCATGTCGACGGCCGACTGGGCCGCGCGAAGCGGCGTCTTGTTCCACTGCACGAGGTACAGCACGCGGTCGGCCTTGGCCGCCAGGATCCGCGCGTCCGCCACTCCCAGGATCGGCGGGGCGTCGAGGATCACATAGTCGAAGCGCTCGGAGAGCTCGCGCAGGACCTCGTCGGTCTTCGGGTTCGAGAACAGGTCGTAGGGCACGGACTTGCCGGCCGGCATGACGAAGCAGTTCGACTTCTCGTCGTGGATAAGGGCGTCGGAGATGGGGACGTCGTCCTGCACCACCTCGACCAGACCCGCCTCGCCCTCGCCCGACAGCTTGGTCGTGCCGCGCTGGCGAAGGTCGCAGTCCACCAGCACCACGCTGGCGCCGGACAGGGCGAGCGTCCTGGCCAGGCAGAAGGAGGTGAGGCTCTTGCCCTCCCGCGGCACGGCCGAGGTCAGGGCGATGATCTTGGCGTCGTCTCCGCGCGTGCTGATCATCAGGAAGGCGCGCAGGTTGCGGAACGCCTCGGCGAAGCCCGAGAAGGGGTGGCTGACGAGATATTCCGCGGGTTCCCCGGCGCGGCCGCGCAGGCCCTTGGGGCGGACCGAGCGGAAGTCGGGCAGAACGCCCGCGAAGGGGACCCCCAGCTCACGCTCTACATCGAGGCGCGAGCGCAGGTGCTTGTCCCAGAATTCCGCCATCAGCATGGCCGCGCCGGCCGCCGCCAGGGCCGCCAGCAAGGCCAGCGCCGCAGCCAGCTTCATGTTGGGAGAAGAGGGCGAGTTCGGGATCTGCGCCGAGGCGTTGATCCGCGCATCGGCCTGCTGCAGCGAGCCCTCGGCCGCCACCTGCTTGGCGCGGTTGAGATAGGCTTCATAGATCTGCTTGGCGGCGTCGGCCCGTTGTTGCAGGGCGACCAGGCCGACCTGCGCCTGGCCGTTGGCGGACAGCCCGCCCTGGGCCTGGCCCCGGCTGGCCAGCAGCGAGCTCAACCGGCCGCTGGAGGCGCGGGCCTCGGCGCGGAGGCTCGACAGGATGCGGTTGATCTCATTCTGGATCTGCGCGCGGACGTCCTTGAGCTGGGCGGCGGTGCGCTTCACCTCCGGGTATTCCGGCGTGAAGTCGGTCTGCAGCTGGGCCAGCTTGACCGACAGCTCGGCTTCCTTCTTGCGCAGCTCCTTGACCGTTTCCGATCCGAGCGCGGCGCCCACGTCCGCGCCCAGGTTGCCGTTGCGGAGCTGGCCCTCGGCGGCGGCCACGCGAGCCTGCTTCTCAGCGGCTTCGGCCTTGGCGATGGCGACCTGCTGGTTGAGGGTCGACACCTCCTGCTCGGCCATGGTCGCGCCTTCGGCGCTGAACAGACCGTGGGCGTTCTTGTATTGCTGCACCCGGGCCTCGGCGGCCTCGGCGTCCTGGCGCATCCTCTCCAGGCTGGTTCCGAGCTCCTTGTTGGCTTTCAGCACGGCCTCGAGCTTCTGGTCGACCTGACGCTTGAGGTAGCTGTCGATCACCACGTTGGCGAGTTGCGAGGCCTTGCGCGGCGAGGTGGAGGTGGCGCCGACCTCGACGACATAGGTGAGCCCGGCCCGGCGCGCCCACATATGGCCCATCATCACCCGCGTGGTGCGAGCCACGAGGTCGGGGTTGGGCTCGGCGATGGGCGCCGGCGCCGGCCCCAGGCCGAACAGGCGGGGCTTCATGGCCGGGTTGAACTCCGGATCGTTCCACAGCTTCAGCCGGCGCACAACCATCTCGGCGACCGCGGGCGAACGCAGGACCTCCACCTCGGTGTCCACGGCGCTCATGTCCGGCGGCGCGCCGCTGACCTGCTGGTTGGCGGCCGCCAGATTGGTGTGCTTGGGATCGACGACGAGCGATCCATAAGAGGCGTAGGTCGGGGTCTTCAGCGCGAACGCCGCGAGGACCAGCACGAAGACGAGCGCCGCGACGCCCAATCCCAGCTTCGCGCGCTGCAGCACGATGCCGAAGAGCTGGCGCAGATGCATGCGCTCGGGCTCGATCGGCCGGAACGCTTGTCCTGGATGGGCAGGCAGCTCATGCGTGATCGGAATGAGGTTGTTCATAAGGGACCTGCGTTCCATGTGACGGCGGGTTGAAGCTCGGGAACGCCATCGGGCTTCCCATGAGGCGCTGCGCGTCCGGACTTGGCGTCCCTTTTCATCGCGCGATCCTCGACGGCCGCTCGGACCTCAACCGGGCACGGGAAAAAACTAGCGTCGCCAATAACCCGGTGCGGGCTGACCGGTTCCGGCGCGGCGGGTTGGGGAACGCCCGCCAAGGTTCACCAGGGTCGAATGAGCATCCCCAGAAGGCCGAAGCTGCTGGAGAAGTTCTGAAAGAAGCTCTTGCTGCCGGAGGTGTCGACCACGACGATGTCGCTGCCGTAAACCTGCGGGTCGGGCGCCTGGCCGGAGCGGATGGCCAACAGGTCGTAGAAGACGCTGCGGCGTTCTCCGTTCACCGTGCGGAAAATGGCCACCCGGTGCAGATTGGCGAAGTGCGGATCGGCGCCCTTGGCCAGCGACACCGCCTGCATCAGGCTGGTGGGGCCGGGCAGGGGATAGACGCCCGGCTGGTTCACGGCCCCGTCGATCGTCACCTTCTCGAGCTGGGATTCCTTGACCGAGACGACGACCTGCGGGTCCTTCATGTAGCGCTTCTTGAGCGCCGTCGCGATGTCGTCCGAAAGCTCGGCCGGCGTGCGGCCAGAGGCCGGAATCTGCCCCACCATGGGCAGCAGGATCTTGCCAGAGCTGTCCACCGTGAACTGCTTGGTGAGTTCCTCGACCTGGGAGACGTTGATGTCCAGGACGTCCTGCGGGCCGATGCGGTAGTCGGCGGCCCCGCGAGCCTGGGAATAGGCGTCCGGGGGTGGCAGGTCCGTCGTACGCGCCAAAACGGGCGCGGCGCCCAGCGCCAGGAGCGCTGCGGCGGAAAGCGAGGTCAAGCGCCTACGCATTTGGGTTTCACCTTTGAATCGCGACCAGACGATGCGCCTTCGGCCCGCAGACCGAATTTGCAGACCCACCAACTCTCGTGAGCTTGACCTGTTCCCTTTTGGTCGAGATTAGGCGCCTGAGCGGCGTAGGCGCCTGGAAGTGAGCCAATCGCGGCTTGGCTGTGACTGAAAATACAAAACTTTGAGGACGCGAAGGAAACCCGTCGCAGAGTTGGGTGTTCAGCCCAGGTCGCAACGTCGCCGGAGGTTGGTATGTATTGCTCGCCGTCGTTCGCCTATTCCCTCTCGCAGATGGAGGACGGTTGGCGATGGCGCGTGTTCGACCAGGATGGCGTCACCGTGGCGGGCGGCGCGGATCCCTGCCGGGCGGCCGCGGAGGCCGCCGTGGCTTCTCTTCTCCGATCGGAAGGCGAAGCTGCGGAACCCCAGGGTCGCGCCTGAGTTTTGTGACCGAGGTAACTCGAAGGCCCGCAGCCTCCGGGTGGTCGGTCGCGAATATTAGGCGTCATATGTTCGTGTATTTGCCTCAAATTTTGCTGCAATGCCATAATATAAAAAGCCCAGAGTTGGAACCACGAACCGTGACTGTGAGTTGATCGGCGGTCGTGACGAGGATTGGCCTCGTCGTCTTGCTTCCGATCGGGTCAAATGTCCGAAATAGTGTTGGTTCCGCCGTCGATGACGGCACGAAGACCACTCGCGACATCGTCCGCGGACGAGGTTCTCACCTCCACGATGAATGTCCTTGTCGCGGTCACGGCGCTGATCTTCCTGCTGCCGCTGCTGCTTGGCGTGGCGTTGTGCATCTACGCGCAGGACGGAGGTCCGGTGGTCTTCGCCCACCGCCGGATCGGCCGGAACGGCCGCTACTTCCATTGCCTCAAGTTCCGCAGCATGGCGGTCGACGCTCAGGAACGGCTGGCCCAGCTTCTCGCCGCCGATCCCGCCGCCAGGGCGGAATGGGAGAAGGACCACAAGCTGCGCAATGATCCGCGGGTCACCAAGCTGGGCGCCTTCCTGCGTAAGACCAGCCTGGACGAGCTGCCGCAGCTCATCAATGTGCTGCGCGGCGAGATGAGCCTCGTTGGGCCCCGGCCGATCGTGGACGGGGAGGTGGAGAAATACGGGTCGCGTTTCAGCCGGTATTGCGCCGTGAAGCCCGGCATCACCGGCCTGTGGCAGGTGAGCGGCCGCAACGACACCAGCTACCGCACCCGCGTGGCGCTGGACTGCCTGTACGCCCGGCGGCGCAACCTCGGTTTGGACGCCTACATCCTGGCCGCCACCGTTCCCGCCGTGCTGACCCGCCGAGGGTCCTACTGATCGACGGAGCCGGGCCGGATCGCGCCCCATCCGCGGCGGCGGTGTCCGTCTTTGCGGCGGCGGCCAGAAATCGCCGCCGCTTGTCCTGAGCGTGCTGGCCAAGACGGAAAACAGGATATTGGGTGAGCCGACCCACGCGTCGCGCCTGAGATCCGAGCTATGACCGCCTCCCTTCCCGACCAGCTCCGCGCCGCCGTGCGTTATCTGGGCCGCGTGCTCGGAGACGTGATCCGCGCCCAGGACGGCCAGGCGGTGTTCGACCAGATCGAGGAGATCCGCCGGGCCTCGGTGGCCTTCCACCGGGACGGCTCCGAAGAGGCGGCGCAAGTGATGGGCGAGCGGCTGGCGGCGCTGTCGCTGCAGGAGACGCGGCGCTTCGCCCACTCCTTCGCCTGTTTCCTGCAGATCGCCAACATCGCCGAGGACCATATTCAGCGCCGGCGCGGCCGCGTCGGCGACGCCCGCCCCGACACCTTGGCCGGCGCCTTGCGAACCCTGGCGGCGGAGGGCGTGGGCGCCGACGCCGTGCGCGAACTGCTGAGCTGCGCGTTGATCGCGCCGGTGATCACCGCCCACCCCAGCGAGGTGCGGCGCAAGAGCGTGCTGGACCGCGAGAGCGCCATCATCGGCGAGCTCGACCGGCTGGACGCCGCGCGGGGCGAGGTGGATCGCGCCGCCATCGAGCGCGAGCTGATGCGTCAGGTCTCGATCCTCTGGCGCACGCGCATGCTCCGCCGGGTGAAGATCGCCGTCGCCGACGAGATCTGGAACGCCGTCTCGTTCTTCGAGCGCAGTTTCCTTTCGGTGCTGCCCAAGCTCTACGCCCATTGGCGTGAGGTGCTGGACGGAGAGGTGGCGAGCTTTCTGAAGGTCGGCTCCTGGGTGGGCGGCGACCGCGACGGCAACCCCTATGTCACCGGGCCAGTGATGCGGCAGGCCATGGCCTGGCATGCCAAGGCGGCGCTGCAGCTCTATCTTCGGCGCCTGGACGAGCTGGGCGCGGAGCTTTCCATCTCCACCGACCTGTCTCAGGCGAGCCCTGAGGTCATGGCGCTTGCGGAGCGCGCGCACGATCCTTCGATGCAGCGCGCCGACGAGCCCTACCGGCAGGCGCTCACCGGCATCTACGCCCGCTTGGCCAAGACCTACCCCAAGCTCACCGGAGAGGCGCCGCCGAAGGCCGCCGTCGCGCCGGCGGAGCCCTACGGCTCGGCCGCGGAGTTCAAGGCCGACCTCGTCAGCCTGCTCGACTCCCTGCTGGGCCGGCATGGCGCGGTGTTCGCCGAAGGGCCGCTGCCCGACCTGATCCGCGCCGTCGACGTGTTCGGCTTCCATCTGGCGACGCTGGACATGCGCCAGAACTCGGCGGTGCACGAGCGGGTGACGGCCGAGTTGCTGAAGACGGCCGGCGTCTGCGACGACTACGCGGCCCTCGACGAGGCGGCGCGTTGCGCTTTGCTGACGCAGGAGCTCAGCCATGCGCGGCCGCTCGCCTCGCCCTACGCCGCCTACGGCGAGGAGACGACCCGCGAGCTCGACACCCTGAAATCCGCCGCCGATGTGAAGCGGCTGTACGGGAAGGAGGCGATCCGCGTCTACATCGTCTCCAACACCACCTCGGTTTCGGACCTGCTGGAGGTCTATCTGCTGCTCAAGGAGGTGGGGCTGTTCTCGCCGGGAGAGACACCGCACACAGAGATCTTCGCCGAGCCCTTGTTCGAGACCATTGGCGACCTTCGCTCGGCGCCGGAAACCATGGCCCGCTATCTCGGCCTGCCGCTCGTCCGCGCGCTCCTGCAGCCGGCGGGCCTGCAGGAGGTGATGATCGGCTATTCGGACTCCAACAAGGACGGCAGCTATCTCACTTCCACCTGGGAGCTGTTCAAGGGCTCGCGGGCGCTGGCCGAGCAGGTGCGCGCCGAGGGCCTCAAGCTGCAGCTGTTCCATGGCCGGGGCGGCGCGGTGGGCCGCGGGGGCGGGTCGAGCTTCGAGGCTCTGCTGGCCCAGCCGGCCGGAACGGTGGCCGGCCGCATCCGCATCACCGAGCAGGGCGAGGTGGTGGCCAACAAATACGCCGATCCGGAGATCGCCCGGCAAAGCCTGGAGACCCTGTCCGCCGGCGTCGTGCTGGCCTCGCTTCGCCGCCCGCCCGCCGACGAGCTGGGCGAGGGGCGCGGCGCGGCCATGGACGCGCTCGCCCAGGCCTCCATGGCGTCCTACCGGCGCATCGTCGAGACGCCCGGCTTCGTGGACTATTTCTACGCCGCCACGCCGATCAACGAGATCGCCGGGCTCAATATCGGCAGCCGTCCGACCTCGCGGCAGGGCGCGCGCAGCCTGGCGGCGCTGCGGGCCATCCCCTGGGTGTTCTCGTGGTCGCAGTCGCGGGCGATGCTGCCGGGTTGGTACGGCTTCGGCTCGGCGGTGCAGGAGTCGGGCGTGGCCGTCGCCCAGCTCGCGGAGTTCGCTGAGTCCTGGCCGTTCTTCAAGGCCATGCTGGCCAACATGGAGATGGTGCTCGCCAAGGGCGACCTGGCGATCGCGGGACGCTACGCCGGCCTCGTGCCCGACCGCGATCTGGCGGAGGCGGTGTTCGGCCAGATCCGCGCCGAATGGGACCGCACGGTCCAGGCCCTGCTCGCGATCACGGGCCAGACCGCCCTGCTGGACAACAATCCCGATCTCGCCGCCCTGATCCGCGCGCGGCTTCCCTATATCGACCCGCTGAACCACCTGCAGATCGAGTTGATCCGGCGCCTTCGCGCCGGCGACGAAAGCGAGAACGTGCACGAGGCCATCCATCTGACCATCAACGGCGTCGCCGCAGGGCTGCGGAACACCGGGTGAGGCCAGGCTCAGCCGGCGGCCGGTTCCTGCGGCCGCTCCGCTCTGGCCGCGGCCGGGGCGTCAAGGGCGCGGTGGCCGGCGATGCCGACGAGCCGCTCACGCTGCAAGAGGATCGCCACCCCCGAACGCAGCTCGATCAGCCGCTCGCGGCGCAGTTGCTGCAAGGTCCGGTTGACGTGCACGATGCTGAGGCCCAGCGCATCCGCCATGATCTCCTGGGTCAGCGGCAGCGGGAAACGCTGGGTGTCGCCCAGGCCCACGATCTCCAGCCGCTGCTGCAACTCCAGCAGCAGATGCGCCACCCGCTCGAAGGCGGTCTGGCGTCCCAGGCGCACCATGTGGTCGAGCAGCAGGGCGTGTTCGATGGGCTCGATCGAGGCGATCGCCCTGGCGATGCCCGGCGCGCGTCCTTCGGCGATCGCGTCCAGCACCGGCTCCGCGTCGACAGTCTCTAGGGCGGTCAGCGCCGCCACGGTGGAGAGCTCTCTGTCGCATCGCGAGCTCAGGCCCAGCCCGTCGCCGGGCAGAAGGAAACCGAAGATCTGGCGGCGGCCGTCCGCCAGCACGCGGTGACGACAGGCCCATCCGGAGACGATGAAGCGCGGCCGGGTGGCCTCGGAACCCTCGACCGCAAGTTCCTCTCCCGTGGCGAATCGCTCTCGCCGTTCGCCAAGGCTGCGAAGCAGGCCCTGTTCCCAGTCCGAAAGCGCGTTCAGCGCCCGTAGGCGCCTGACCACAAGATCCAGGGGGCGCAACGCCGAGCGCGCCGTCAACCGCTCTGTCATTCGGCGTCCCTCACCCGCCTGTTAGCCCGCGCCCCATAAGGCGGGGCGGCCAGGCGACCTGTGTTCCGGGTGCGAAATTTCGCATCTCCGGTACCGCGTGACGGCGGTTTGGACGGCGACCTTAGCCCTGCTAGGTCGAGCCGCAAGTTATTTTGAGAAATTGGTGAAAAACGCGAAGCACGTCCTATTATTCGTGGTCATCCCCATATGTCGAATTCCCGACTTATGGTGGAGTTTGCTTGTGGGACCTCGTCCGTGTTTGGCTGACTCTCAGCCGTCGAGGGCGCGTCGGATGGCCGAGAACTTGGCCTCCGCCTCGGCGCACTCCCGCGCCGGCTCGCTGTCGGCCACCACACCGGCGCCGGCGCGAGCTTCGAAGCGCCAGCCGTCCGGGTCGCGCACAAGGCCGACCGTTCGGATCAACACGCTGGACTCCAGCGCCTGGTCAGGGCCCAGCCAGAACATCGCTCCAAAGAACGGGCCGCGCGCGCCTTCGAGTTCGCGGATCACCTTCTGCGCCTGGATCTTTGGCGCGCCGGTGATCGAACCGGGCGGGAAGGCGGCCCGCAGCAGGTCGAGCGCCGACGCGCCCTGCGCAAGGCGGCCGGTCACGGTGGAGATCAGGTGATGCACGTTGGTGAAGCTCGCCACGCGGAACAGCTCCGGCGTCTCGACCGAGCCGGGCGCGCAGGCCCGCGCCAGGTCGTTGCGCATCAGGTCGACGATCATCAGGTTCTCGGCCCGATCCTTGGCCGAGGCGGCCAGCTCGCGGGCCAGGGCGGCGTCAGCGGCCGCTCCCGCGCCGCGCGGGGCGGTTCCCTTGATGGGCTGTGTCAGGGCGACCAGGCCGCCCTGGGCCGGCCGCACCTGCAGGAACCGCTCGGGCGAGTTGGAGACCACCGCGCGGTCCTCCAACTGTAGATAGGCGGAAAAGGGGGCCGGGCTGGTCTCGGCCAGGCGCAGGAACAGGTCGACCGGATCGGCGCCTGGCGCCAAACGCCCGATCCATCGGCGCGCCAGATTGGCCTGGAAGATCTCGCCGGCGGCGATTCTGGCCACCACCTGCGCGACCGCGGCCTCGTAAGCCGGCGCGCTGTCGGCCGCGAGGTCGCGCCCAATCTCGGCGGGGCGGGGGCGGGGGGGAAGGTCGATCCACGCCCGCGCGCGCGCCGCCGCCGCCGCAGGATCGGCGCCTCGGCCCATGGCGAACACCCGGCCGTCGGGGGAGAAGGCCAGGACGGAATCGTAGCGGGCGCAGGCGAGGTCCGGCCAGCCGTCGTGACGCGGCAGACCGAGCGGCTCAAAACGGTCGGCCAGGTCATAGCTCAGCAGACCGGCCACGCCGCCTTGGAAGGGTGGGCCGTCCGGCGAAGTCTCCGCCGGCGCGCCGGCCAGCTCGGCCAGGGCGGCCATCGGATCACGCGGATCGTCCGGCGCCATCCGCAGGGTGGCGGCCGGTTCCGCCGCCACATAGGACCAGCCGCCTTTCTCGTCGCCGCTCAGCAGCCCCAGGGTCCAAGGCCGAACGCCCAGGGCGCCGAGGACCTCGCCGGGCTCCCGCCAGGGCGCTTGCAGGATGGCCGTGCTTTCCATCGCCCCGCCTTAGCGCAGGCGCAGGCCAGGGCCTAGGCGGGGGCTGGCGAGGGAGCCGGACCGGCGGGCGGGCGTTTGAAGCTTCGCGAAGGCGTCATTCGCCGCCGGCGGAGGAATGGATTTGGCCGCACGTTGGCCCGAAAGGCTCTGGATCGTGCGCCACGGCGAAAGCGCGGGCAATGTCGCGCGCGAGCTCGCCCGCGCCTCGGGACTGCCGCGCATCGACATCGCCGAGCGAGACGTGGACGTGCCGCTCTCGAAACTCGGCGAGGAGCAATCCTGCGCGCTCGGCTGCTGGTTCGCATCCCTGCCGGCGGGGGAGCGGCCAGACGTGGTGCTGACCTCGCCCTATGTCCGCGCCCTGCGCACGGCCGACATCGTGCGCGAATGCGGCGGCTTCTCATCCGACACCCACCGCCCGACTCCCGACGAGCGGCTGCGGGAGAAGGAGTTCGGCGTGCTCGACCGGCTGACCGCCGCGGGCGTGAGGGACGCCCATCCCGAGCAGGCCGAGTTCCGCCGGTTGCTGGGCAAGTTCTATCACCGGCCGCCGGGCGGCGAGAGCTGGTGCGACGTGATCCTCCGCCTGCGCAGCGCGCTCGACACCTTGTCCCTGCACTATGCCGAGCGCCGCGTGCTGATTGTCAGCCATCAGGTAGTGGTGCTGTGCATGCGCTACCTGCTGGAAGCCATGACGGAGGCCGAGATCCTGGACATCGACCGGCGGGGCGACGTGGCAAACTGCTCGGTCACGGAGTACCGGCTCGACCGCGCCGCCGGCCCCAACGGCGAGCTGAAGCTCGCACGCTTCAACTTCACCGCGCCGCTCGAGCGTGCGGGTGCGCCGGTCACGCGCGAGCCCGACGTTCCTGTGGCGGTGAAATGAGCGGCGCGGCCGAGGTCACCCCGGAGCTCCTGAGAGCCTGGCCTTTGCCGGCAGTCGCCGAACAAAGCGACAAGGAGATGCGTGGCCGGGTGCTGGTGTTGGCGGCGGGCGCCGAGGTGGCCGGCGCGACGCTTCTCACCGCCATGGCGGCCCTGCGCGCCGGCGCGGGCAAGCTGCAAATCTGCGCGCCCCGCTCGTTCGCGCTTCCCCTGGCGCTGGCGATCCCCGAGGCGCGCGTGGTCCCGGCCGCCGAAACGCAACGCGGCGAATTGGCCGCCTGCGCGGCGGAGACGGCCGAGGCGCTGATGGACCACTGCGATGCCGCGGTGATCGGCCCCGGCATGCTGGACGAGGATTCCGCGGGCGAGCTCGTGCGCCGCCTGCTGGGCGTCGCGGGTCCCGCCCTGGTGGTGGACGCCGCGGCCATGCCGGCGCTGGCGGCCGACCCGGAGGTGGCGCGCCGGCGCGCGGGGCGCCTGGTGCTGACCCCTCATTCCGGCGAGATGGCCAGGCTGGCCGGGATCGACGTGGACGAGCTGTCGGCCGATCCCATCGGGCGCTCGCGAGAGGTGGCCGCGCGGCTGCAGGCGGTGGTGGCGCTGAAGGGCGGCTCGACCTTGGTGGTGAGTCCCGACGGCAAGGCGTGGCGCTATGCGGGCGGCGTACCGGGCCTCGCCACCTCGGGGTCGGGCGACGTGCTGGCGGGCGTGATCGCCGGTCTGCTCGCCCGCGGCGGGGCGCCGGTCCAGGCGGCCGCCTGGGGCGTGTTCCTGCACGGAGAAGCCGGGCGGCGTCTCGCGCGGCGCCTGGGGCGGTTGGGATTCCTGGCGCGCGAGCTCCTGGACGAGATCCCGGGCGTGCTGGCCGAACTCGAAGAAGGCTGAGCCTCGCCAAGTCGCCGAGGCGGCGCCAGAAGACGGCATGGCCGGCCTGATCCCCGTCACGACCGCGGACGATCCGCGACTGGAGCCCTATCGCGACATCCGTGAGCGCGATCTCGTCGGACGCCAGGGCCTGTTCGTCGCCGAGGGCAAGGTGGTGATCGAGAAGCTGCTTGCGGCCGGGCGCCTGCCGCTGCGGTCGGTCTTGCTTTCCGAGGCCAAGGCGCGCGGGCTGACCGCCCTGACGGAGAGAGTCCCGCCGCAGACGCCGATCTATGTGGCGCCGCAGGCGGTGCTGGACGCGGTCGCCGGCTTCGCCGTCCATCGCGGCGTGCTGGGCCTGGGCGAGCGACGGGACCTCGATCCGCGCGAGATGCTCGCCGCCTTGCCGCCTCGCGCCCTTGTCGTGGCGCTGAGCGGCGTAGCCAACCACGACAACATGGGCGGGGTATTCCGCAACGCGGCCGCCTTCGGGGCGCAGGCGGTGCTGCTCGACGCCGCCTGCTGCGATCCGCTTTACCGCAAGGCCATCCGCGTCTCGGTGGGCGCGGCCTTGACTGTGCCCTTCGCCCGTCTGGCGCGCGGTGAGGATCTGTTGGAGACCCTGGAACAGGCGGGGTTCGAGATCTTGGCGCTGTCGCCCGCCGGCCGCGAGAGCCTGGAGCAGGTGCGGCCGGCCGCGCGCACCGCCGCGGTGTTCGGCGCCGAGGGGCCCGGCTTGGCTCCCGAACTTCTCGCCAGGGCGCGAACGGTGCGCATCGCCATGGCGGGCGGCTTCGACTCCCTGAACCTCGCAACGGCGAGCGGACTGGTGCTGCACCATTGTCATCTGATGGGCTTCTCCCAGCCGGGAGGCCAGGCGGCGGCCTGAAGATCAGCCGGCGGGCGCCGTCGTGTGATGGGCGATCCAGTCGGCGAAACGCTCGCCGAAGCTTCGCAGGAAATCGGCCGTCCCCGCGTTGGTCAGCGTCCCATCCTCGCCAAACAGGCCGTACGCATTGCCGATGTAAGCCTCGTGCGGCATCGCCGGCATGTTCAGGAACACCAGGGACTGGCGAAGGTGGTGATTGGCGCCGAAACCGCCGATGGCCCCGGGGGACGCGCTGACCACCGCCGCCGGCTTTCCGTCCCACACGCTTTGACCATAGGGCCGCGAGCCCACGTCGATGGCGTTCTTGAGCAGGGCGGGGACCGAGCGGTTGTACTCCGGCGTGACGAAGAGCACCGCATCGGCGGCGCGTATGCGGTCGCGGAAGCGCGTCCAGGCCTGCGGCGGGGTCTCTTCGTCATCTTGGTTGTAGAAGGGCAGGTCGCCGATCGGCACGTCGTCGAACCGCAGTCCTTCGGGGGCCAGCGCCTCGATGGCCCGTGCAACCTTGCGGTTCACCGAGTCCTTGCGAAGGCTGCCGACGAGAACGGCGACGGTGCGGGGTTGGGTCATGAGGCGGTTCTCCAAGCCTTGAGCGACGGCGCTGTAAGTGCATCTTTCTCGGTCGTTGATAATGTATCTTCAGCGCATCATAGTTTTTCCCAAAAGGAAAATCTTTTGGATCGCATAGACGAGATCAGCGTCTTCGCCGCCGTGGCGGACGCCAACAGCTTCACCCAGGCCGCCCGGCGGCTGGGCGTCTCGCCCGCGCAGGTCTCCAAGGTCGTGGCGCGGCTGGAGAACAGGCTTGGCGCGCGCCTTCTCAACCGCACCACGCGCGACGTGTCGCTGACCGACACCGGGCGCGCCTATCTTGAGCGCGCGCGCCAGGTCCTGGAGGATTTCGAGGTCCTGGAAGGCTCGGTGCGCGACGAGCACGGTCCGAGCGGGACCCTGCGCATCTCCGCCCCGGTCTCGTTCGGCGAGGCCGAGCTCACCCCCGCGCTCCTGGATTTCGCCGCGGCCTATCCGGCCGTCTCGCTGGACGTCGCCTCCAGCGACCGGATGGTGAACCTGGTGGAGGAGGGGTTCGACGTCGCCGTGCGCATTGGCCAGCTTGCGGACTCCTCCCTCGTCGCGCGCAAGATCGCCGCCGTCCGGATCGTGACCTGCGCCTCGCCGGCCTACCTGCAACGCCGCGGGCGGCCCAAGACGCCCGAGACCCTCGCGGAGCACGAGGCCATACTGGACGCCAACCTGACCGACTCCGTCGTCTGGCGCTTCGGCGGCGGGCGCGAGGCAAGGGTGCGGGGTCGGTTGCGCTTTACCGGGGCCGCGGCCTGCGTGGCGGCGGCCAGGGCCGGCTTTGGCGTCGCCCGGGTCCCGGCCTTCGCCGCCGCGGCGGACCTGCGGGCCGGACGCCTGCAGGCGCTGCTTTGCGACATCGAGCCCGATCCCGTCCACGTGCATGTGGTCTATCCGCACGGCCGGCACCTGGCGGCCAAGGTGCGCGCCTTCGTGGATTTTCTGGCGCGCCGCTACGCCGGCGAGCCGGAGTGGCACAAGGGCTGGACCTGACTCGCCGTCATGCGGCTTGCCGGGCTGGACCGGTGAGCTGATCGCGGAGCATGCCAAGCGCCGTCTCCAGCGCCGCGAGCCGGACGGCGGCCCGGCCGATCTCGCCGAAGCGTCGTTCGAGATGCTGGGTAGGACGGTTTTCCCGCGCGCAGGCGAGATGGACCAAGCCCGCGGGCTGGCCCGGCCCGCCTTCGGTGAAGCCGGTGATGGAGACCGCGAGCTGCGCCTTGGACTTCGACAAGGCGCCTTCCGCCATGGCCCGGGCGCAGGCCTCCGACACCGCGCCTGCGGTCGCCAGGAGTTCGCGGGAAATCCCCAGCATCTCGTGCTTGGCGTCCTCGGTGTAAGTCACGTAGCCGCGCTCGAAGACGTGGGAGCGGCCCGGCAGGTCGGTGAGGAGCGAGGCCAGCAGGCCGCCCGTGCAGCTCTCGGCCGTCGCCAGCATCAGGCCGCGCTCGGCCGCCTCCCGCAGAACGGCCTTGGCCAGTTCGTCCACCGCGGAGGGAATGGCGGGGTCCAGGGCTTCAGCCATGAGCCCCCGCCGCACGATCGTCAGGCTGGCCTCGCATCATCCATGCCCTACTGGGTGAGGGAAATCCCTCCGCCCATTTCGGCCGTCAGCTCCTGCTTGCGCATCTTCATGGCCTCGCCCACCGACTTCAGGTCCATCTCGCTCTTTTGCACCTGGGGGAAATATTCCTTCTCTTCCTCCTGCACGTGGTGCTCGATCATCTCCTGAAGGACGGTGACCTTGGCCTCGAACATCTCCTCGCCGGCCTCCATCGCCTCGATCTGCTCGATCAGGTCCTTGGCGGCCTGGTGCTCGACGATGGCCTCGTTGACGATGTCATCGTCTTGCAGGAACTCGCGCGATTGCGGATAGAACAGCTCTTCCTCGATCTGCGTGTGGATCCGCAGCTCCAGGCAGATCTTCCGGGCAAGCTCAGCCTTGCGTGTTTCGCCCCGGGCCTTTTCGAACTGGCTGAACAGCTTCTCCACGTTCCGGTGGTCCGCCTTGAGCAGGGCGATCGCGTCCTGGCCGCCTTCGCGGGAGGTCTTCTTCGTCGTGCGGGTTCTGGCCGAGGTCGCACGCTTGGCGTGACTGTTGGTGGAGGCGTTGGCCGTGGGCATGATGGATCTCCGTTGGCGTGTTGCGGCGCGAGTCGGCCGCGGTCCCGCCATCAACACGGTCGACCGGGGTGGGTTCCGCTTGCATTTCCCGGCGGAGGCCGCTGGTTAGCCGCATGAGCGGTCGGGGCGAGGCGACGGTGGCGGGTGCGGGGGCGCTGGGCCTCTGCTGCGCGCTCGCCCTGGCCGACGCCGGCTTCCAGGTGACGGTGTACGATCCCGCCGATGGCGGCGCCTCGGCCGTGGCGGCGGGCATGCTGGCGCCGGTGTTCGAGGCGGCGCTGGACGAGGCCGCGCCTCCACTGCCCCTGCTGTTGGGGGCGCGCGACCTCTGGCCGGCGTTGGCCGCCCGGGCGGGGGTGCGCCTGATCAGGGACGGCGCGCTGGCCGCCGGCTCGGCCGATTGGCTGCATGGGGTCGTCTCCGGTCTTTCGCGCCTGGGGGTTCGGGCGGCGGAGCTTCCCCCTGCGGCTGTCCAGGCGCTGGCGCCGGGTCTCGCCGGAACCGTCGAGGGCGTGCTGCTCAACCGTGAGGACTGGCGGCTCGAGCCGCAGGCGGCGCTGGCGGCCCTGCGCGCGGCTTGCGTCGCCGCAGGCGTTGCTTTCCGCAGGGAGGCGGCGCCAGGGCGCCGGTCTGACGGACTGCTCGTGATCGCCACCGGCGCGGGGCGGGGCCTGGCGCGCGACGCCCCTGAGCTCGTCCGACTGTCGCCGATCAAGGGGCATCTGCTGCACGCCAACGCGCCCGACCTGACCTATCTGACGGTCCGGGGGGAGGAGGGGTATGTGACCCCGGTGGGCGATTCCCTGGCGCTCGGCGCGACCATGGAGGCCGGCGTGGACGACCCCGAGCCCGATCCGGCGCGCGCCGCGCCCTTGCTTGCCGCCGCCGTTCGGTTGTTCCCGGCGCTTGCCCACGCCCGGCCGCGTCTGTTGGCCGGCGTGAGGGGCTCGACCCCCGACGGCCTTCCGCTGGCGGGCTTCAGCGCCGAGCCAAAGGTGCTGCTGGCCGTGGGCGCGCGACGGAACGGCTGGCTGCTCGCTCCGCTGGTCGCCCAAGTGACCGCAGCGCTGGCCGTAGGGGCCGATCCGGGACCCTGGGCTGCGGCCCTCGATCCAAGCCGTTTCGGCTGAATCCGCCGTTATGGTTAGCGCCGCGTTAACCATACGGGGCGAGCCTCGCCCCATGACCGTGCAGGGAATCCGTGGAGCGGTGGAGGCGGCGATCCAGCGCGCGGCGCGGGCGACCGGCGTGGATTTCGGATTCCTGATGAAGACGGCGGGGCGGGAGAGCGGCCTCAATCCGCACGCGCGGGCGCCGACCTCCTCGGCGGCGGGGCTGTTCCAGTTCGTCGAGCAGACCTGGCTCTCCACCCTCAAGCAGCATGGTTCGAAATACGGCTACGCCCGCTACGCCGATCTGATCAGCCGCGGTGCGGACGGCCGCTACCGCGTCGAAGGCGACGACGCGCGGCGGGCGGTGATGGACCTGAGGCTCGACCCGCATGCCGCCTCCCTGATGGCCGGCGAGCTGGCCTCGGATCACGCCGCCTACCTCAAGGGGCGCACTGGGCGCGCGGCTACGGCTGGAGAACTGTACGCGGCCCACTTCCTGGGGCCCCAGGGCTCGGCCCGCCTGATCGCGGCGGTGGAAAGCACGCCCGGGGCGAACGCCGCCCAGATGTTCCCGGACGCGGCCCGCGCCAACCGCTCGATCTTCTATACCGATGGCCGACCGGCGTCGGTGGCGCAGGTCTACGCCAACCTGACGCGCGCCGCGGGGTCCGGCGGTCCCGCCGCTCCCGTCACGGCGCCGGACGAGGACGGCTTCATCCAGTACGCTTCCGCCCGACGGGACGAGCACGCGCGGCGCGAGGACGCCCTGGTGGCTATGATCCTGCGCGGCGCCCAGCCCGCGGACCAGGCCGGCGTCGGCTCCCGGCTCGCCAGCTCGATGTTCACCTCCGAGATGCTCAAGTTGCTGGCCGACTCCCGCGAGGAGAGCTGATCCGCGCCATCCACAGGCTTCGGCGTCAACGGCTCGTTAAGCATGACGCGCCGAATCTCGACTCGTGGGATTGCCGGTCCTGCAGGCGGGGACATCGGGGGCTATGGCGACGACGCGCTCGGCGCTGACGGACGAGGACATCCGCACCTTGGTGAAGGGCGCGACGCCCGATGAGCGCGCCTCGGCGGCGAACAAGCTCTGCCGGACGATCGACACCGCGCCGCTATCCCCCGAGGACCGTGAGCTCGCCGGCCAGATCCTGCGCATCATGGCCGCGGACGCCGCCGAGATGGTGCGCCGCTCGCTGGCCGTGACGCTCGCCCGCTCTGCGCTGTTGCCGCGGGATGTGGCGCTGAAGCTGGCGCGGGACGTCGAGGCCGTTTCGCTTCCCGTGCTCAGCGGCTCGCCGGCTTTCACCGACGAGGACCTTGTCGAGATCGTGCGTCTCGGCGGGCCGGTGCGTCAGCTCGCCATCGCGCAACGCCCTAGGTTGTCCTCGACGGTGACCGGCGTCCTGGCGGACGAGGGCGGCGAGCGGGCGGTCGCGGCCGCCTGCGCCAATCCCGGCGCCGAGTTCCTGGAGCCGGCGCTGGACAAGGTCATCGCCCGCTTCGAGGCTTCCGAGCGGGTGCTGGCGGCGGTGGCCTACCGCGCCGCCCTGCCGTTGGCGGTGACCGAGAAGCTGATCAACCTGGTGAGCGGCGAGGTCCGCGACCACCTGGTCAACAATCTTGGCTTCGACGCCGGCGCGGCCCTGCAGATCGCCATGGCCAGCGCCGAGCGCGCCAGCGTGGACCTGGTGGACGAGGCTGGTCAGACCGCCGACGTGAAGGGCTTCGT